>MDSW01156155.1_pt1 | contig 44610 bp, 38 predicted proteins | sample 811171 | NCBI WGS metagenome assembly MDSW01 (sample SAMN05326641, study PRJNA326480) | marine metagenome | isolation source: seawater | place: Atlantic Ocean: North West | collected 2012
CCACTACCAACTACCAGCACATTCATTGTGGATCCATCCTTGAAAATCTAGTGATCTGACTTGCCCATGAATATAACGCTCTCGCCTGCGACACTCAAGGAGGGGAGCAAGCACAGGGAAGCCTAGCGATTCTTATAAGCCTGAACAGCCAGTTCATCACATCGGTCATTCTCAGGATGGCCGCTATGTCCTGCGACTCGTGTATATTTCACCTCATGGGAAGCAAGTAGTTCATCCAACTGCACCCACAGCTCCTGATTTTTAATTGGAACTAACCGCCCCTTTTGCTTTCGCTTCCATCCATTTCGTTTCCAGCCGGCCATCCATTCCTGCAAGCCCTTTCCGACATAGACGCTGTCAGTAAACAATTCAATTTGACAAGGTTTCTTCAGCGCCTCCAAACCTGCAATGACTGCCTGCAACTCCATACGGTTATTGGTCGTATCCGGCGCATAACCATTGGCTTCTTTTTCCTTACCCGTTGCGGGATCTCGCAAAATATATGCCCAACCACCAGGACCTGGATTTCCACTGCACGCACCATCTGTGAATAGATGAATATGAGGTTTTGCCATTGATGTTCTCGTAACTCACTTTGTACCTACCACTACTACGCCTGAGGATCATCCTTTAGCGGTTCATGCTGACTCAAATTCGTTTCATCCGCCATTGCATCGATATCAACCTCCCGTGAGTCACTGAGAGACTCTTCGGGATTTGCCGGAAACGCCTGCTCACCGACCGGCTGACTTGAAGTCGGTTTTAAGGACAAGTCGGTCTGGCCGCGATTTAACTGATCGACCCGATGATTAATATCTGATTTAGCCTCGGGCTGCACTGGCGTAGTCTCTTTCGGCAACATAACGGTGAATATCGAACCGATTCCTAACTGACTTTCCACGGACACTTCCCCGCCCAGCATACGACAGATTTCTTTGACGATGGAAAGCCCTAATCCGGTACCAGCATACTCCCGAGTCAGATTATCCTGACCGCTGGATACATTACCTTGTCGGAATTTCTCGAAGATCACTTCCCGATCCTCCTCAGCAATACCGATTCCGGTGTCAATCACACGGATCACAAAGAAGTCTTCCAGATCTTTACTCTCTTCAAGCCGAACGGTTATCCGCCCTCCTTCAGGCGTGAACTTAATCGCATTCGACAACAGATTCGTAAGTACCTGCTGGATCTTACCCTGATCCTGAAAGACCATAGGGTCTTCCATTTCTTCACTGATTTCCAACGAGAGATTCTTCTCTTCAACCAGCGACTTAACAAGATCACACTGTGCACTGGTTACCAAATGCAGGTTCATTTCTACAGGATTGATTTCCTGTTTACCCGCTTCTATTTTTGCGAGATCAAGGATTTCATTAATCATTTCAAGCAAAATTTGCCCCGAACGTTGGATATTGGAAGCATATCGGTGTTGTTTATCGTTCAGGGCATCGACACCTTGCAGCACTTCCGAAAATCCAATAATACTGTTCAGCGGGGTGCGCAATTCGTGGCTCATGTTGGCCATGAACTCATCTTTCATACGGTTCATGTCAAACAATTGCATGTTGAGTTGAGCCATTTCATCGACCTTGAGATCCAAGTCGGCATTGACCGTCTTCAACTCATCCTGAGTTTCTGTCAGGTGTCGCACCATCTTATTAAAGGAAGTTCCTAACTCTTCAAACTCGTCATCGGTCAAGATTTCTGCGCGGGACTCCAAATCGCCATGACTAATCCGATCACTGACATCTCGCAAATGTTTTAACGGCCGAACCACTAGAAGACGAATAATCACGTACAACGCGATCATCGACACAAAGACGGTCACAATAGCAACGGCAATCAAAATAGCCCGTGCCTTATGAATGGAACTCTGAGTTTCCTCGTATGGGATTTTTACTTTAATGACGGTGAATGGCAGTTCCGCGCCATCAACGGGCGTCCCCTGTCCTGCTCCCTCGACCCCCGGCGTCTGTTCACTGTGACAAATCGTACAGGTATTTCCCCAGCGGACGGGCTCGTAATATTGGTATTCATTAATATCCTGAGCCACTCGTTCGACGAAGATTGGACGATCTTGATCTGATACGTCCTCTACAGAGAATAATTCGGAAATATCAACATCCGGTACGTTTCGCTCCGGCAATCCTTCTTCCACCTGCCCCTGCGCTAATTCGGCCGCACGTCTCTCGTCAAGCATTTTCTCGAGTTGCTCGAGAATGTTAACCTCCTGAGCATTACCCGGAATTCGTACGTTTGGGATTTGCTTCGGCTTCGACTCTTCATCCTGAACAATCACTTCGTGATTATTGCGACCGTCGGTACGAGCAAGCTGTTCACCTAGCAGATCGGCAAACCCCTGCTTATCCTCACGTGTTTCCCAGTAGTTGAAGTGCGGTTTCAGCAAGGCGATATCAACAACATCTCGAGCTGTGGTGCGAGTATTCTTAAGAATTAAATCCGAGCTCACTTTCTCGACGCCCCAAAAAGCTCCGGAAATAAGCAAGGTCAACCAAAACCCAAACAACAAGCGACACTTGCGTTCCAGGCTAGTCTCGCCTAACACTCGTCTCCAGGATTGCTGCGCCATAAAACCCGCTTCTCTAGGTAGTAAACGATTGACGACGCGAGCTCACGTCGCTCAATCTACCTTTATTCTATTCCAAATAACCAAAACCAACCAATGCAGAACTACAAGTACTAACCGACGTCGCCGACATCCAGCACCCGACCATACCGACGTAACACCTGTTTACGAAGTTTTACAAACTCGGTGCTCTGCAAACCCGGATCAGATTCAAGCATCGCTTGTGCATCATCGCGAGCTAATTCGACGATTGTCCTGTCTCGGCGTAAGTCTGCCATACGCAGGGGAGGCATACCATGCTGTTTCGTACCAAACAAATCACCTGGGCCACGCAAGTCAAAATCTATTTCAGCCAGCTCAAAACCATCAAGCGTATCAACAAACGCCTGCAACCGGTGCTCGGCTTCTTCATTGGCTGGTGCTCCAAAAACACAAACATATCCTGTATGATGCCCTCGTCTCACGCGACCGCGCAGTTGATGCAATTGGGCTAAGCCAAACTGCTGAGCATCCTCTATCGTCATTAACGAAGCATTAGGCACATTCACCCCAACCTCGATCACCGACGTCGCCACCAATACATCCAGTTCCCGGGCATGAAATTGACGCATCGTTTCTTCTTTGTCAGCAGGCGACATTTTGCCATGCACCACACCAATCCTGAAGTCTGACAAAATCCGACTCTTGAGTCCTTCATATATTTCTTCAACGCTGACGAGATCTTCACGTGTGGCCCGTTCCACTGTCGATGCAATCACATATCCCTGCCGACCTTTCCGAAGTTGGGCACGAAAAAACTTCCACCACTTTTCCCGCTCAGCAGGATCCCCAAGATATGTATGCACTGGCTGCTGATGATCAGGTCCTTTCCGAATCGTAGAGATATCAAGATCGGCAAACATCCCCATCGCAATCGTACGGGGAATCGGCGTCGCAGACATCACCAGGTAATGTGGATTCAGTCCATTGTTACGCACGGCCATCCGCTGACGAACTCCAAACTTGTGTTGTTCGTCAATCACTACCAACGCCAACGACTTAAACCTAACTTCTTCGCTAGCCACACTATGTGTGCCTATCAACAAATCAATCTCTCCGGTGATAAGATCGTCTAATACCTGTCGACGGTCACCGGCAGTCATCGAACCGGTCAACAACCCTATACTTACCCGCGAATTCTGAAGATCTTCACTGAGAGTACGGTAATGCTGTTGCGCCAAAATCTCTGTGGGTGCCATCATCACTGCCTGATGGCCATGTGCCACGCTCAGCAGCATGGCGTATTCTGCAACCACCGTCTTGCCACTACCTACATCTCCCTGAAGTAAACGATTCATCGGTTGGCTATCTGACATATCATCACAAATGTCCTGCACAACACGCTGTTGAGCGGCTGTTAGCTCAAAAGGAAATCGAGCCGTAATACGTGCATGAATCCGGGCATCCGTTTCTAACTGCGGAGCTTTGTTGGCAATGCTATGGTGCCACCGCCGCAACGCTAACGCCAACTGCAACACTAACAATTCCTGATAGACAAATCGCAAACGATGATGAGCAACATCCTCGAGAGATTCGGGCGAGTGAATCCCTCGCACCGCTTCATGGATCGAACCAATACCCTTCTGAGTTCTAATCAGTTCCGGAATCGCTTCTTCCAGCTCTTCGACATAATCTTCAACAGCCGTACGTACTAATTTACGAATCGCAGGCTGGCTGATCCCCTGCGACAAACGGTAAACAGGCAACACCTGACTACCCTGCACTTCGGCATCCTCAGCCACCACAGAAACTCTTGGATGAGTCATTTCCCAACGATCTGCTTTAGGTTTTGCCACACCCGACAAAACAACACGATCACCTGCCTGATATTTATCTTTCATAAAGTGCATGTTGAACCAGGTAGCTTTCAACAGTAACCCCTCGCAACCCACGGTCATGGAAAAGATCGACTTGCCGTATCTGGTACGTCCGGTACGAGTCTCTTCAATTTCTCCAACCACCGTGATCTCGGACTCACCTTCCAAATCCGCCAGATCGACAAGTTCCCCGGTGCACTCATAACTACGAGGAAAGAAAAACAATAGATCGCGAATCGTGCCTATTCCAAGCTTCTCGAGCGGAGCATTCCAAAGCCCGCGATAGCCACGGAGTAACGAAACCGGACTTGTTAGCGTCGGCTTGCGGGGAATGTCTGTGCGTTCGGGATACTTCATACTCTGTATTCTACCGGTACTCGTGAATCTGATCTAAAAAAACGAACGAGTCTGACATCTCCAGACATCTACAGAAGACTCAGCGGATCTACATCCACCACCCATTGAATCCCCTCCACCGGCTTCGACTCGTCATAGACCTGCCTAACCACATTTCTCAACAAGTCTCCTGCAGTCCCCATCAGCAGGACATGGATTCTATGTCGATCTCGCAGTTTAGCGATCGGTGCCGGAGCGGGTCCCAGAATTCGTACTTCACTCTGTCGTTCCCCTAATACCTCTCTACACTGTTCTACCAGCTTACCTGCATGTGCCATCGTTGCTGATTCATCGGGGCCACGAATGATCAGACGAATCATTTTTGTAAATGGTGGATATCCAAACTGCTCACGTCCCGGCAACTCGCGATCAGCAAACATCTCGTATTCATGTTTCGTCGCCGCCTGAATTGCCAAGTGTTCAGGCGTGTAAGTCTGTACCAAGACCCGTCCTTCCATTTCGCCACGCCCTGTTCGCCCTGCAACCTGCGTCACTAGCTGGAATGTCCTTTCTCCCGCACGGAAGTCCGGAAAGTGCAGTGCCGTGTCAGCATTGATAACGCCAACCAGCGTAACGTTAGGAAAATCCAATCCTTTGGCGATCATCTGAGTACCAACCAGGATCTTAACCTCTCCACTTCGAAAACGATTCAACGCCTGCTCATGCGAATTCGGACGTTGCATCGTATCTGAATCCATTCTCAAGACAGGCACATCTGGAAATCTGGACTTTACTTCTTCTTCTAACCGTTGTGTGCCCAAACCACCGAAGCGAATCGCATCTCCAGCACAATCCGGGCAGTGCTTGGGAGCCGCCGTTTGGTAATCACAATAATGACAAATCGCCAACTCCCGCCGCTGCCCACTTATGCCATAACGATGGTGAGTCAGCGAAATTTCACACTGCGGACACTCTAAGACGAATCCACAGGCTGGACATTGAATATTAGTTGAGTAACCTCGGCGGTTAAGCAAAAGAATTACCTGACCATCATTGTTCAGCGTCTGCTGCATCGCCGTATTCAACTGCCGGCTAATCGAGCCGAAGCTTTGTTTACTTCGCCCCTCGTGCCTCAAATCAACCGTGGCAACTGCCGGCAATGGGCGATTCATCACACGCTCTGGCATCGACACCAATTCATATTCCCCTGTCTTGGCTTTATGCCAGGTTTCAAGAGCAGGTGTCGCCGAGCCTAACACTAATGGAACGTTTTGGAGCTGAGAACGTTTGACGGCTACATCACGCGCGTGGTAACGCGGTGTCGTTTCCTGCTTAAACGAAGTTTCATGTTCCTCATCTAACACTATCAGTCCAAGTCGAGGAGTTGGTGCAAAAATGGCACTCCGAGCACCCACAATCACTTGCACTTCTCCATTGGCAATTTGCTGCCAATGCCAATGTCGTTCAGCGTCACTCAAATGACTGTGCAGTACAGCAACACTATCGAATCGCGAGCGAAACCGCTGTCTCGTTTGTGGTGTCAATGAAATCTCAGGTACCAGCACGATAGCCTGCCGGCCATAACTGATCACTTCTTCAATTGCCTGAATGTAAACCTCCGTCTTGCCACTGCCCGTAATCCCGTGGACAAGAATTGTCTTATGTTGATTCTGCTTGACCGCGGAAGTAATGGACTCCAAGGCTCGATGCTGCGCTGGATTGAGAGTCAAAGCCTGCTCTCTTTCCAGTACTTCCTGTTGAATATGGTGCTTATAGATTCGACGCTTTTCAACTTGCAGTAATCCCTTGTTCATCAGGCTCTTAAGGGGAGCTTGCGTACAGCCAACCTGCTTACAAATCTGATCCCCGGTAAGCCACACTTCCTGACCACGTAACACTTCCACAATCCGTTGCTGTTTGGCTGGCAGCTTTTCAGTATCCCCTATCGCCAGATTGGTCGAATTGAGCGAATAGAATTTCACCGCGCGCGTCCCGGCCAGACTTCTCACTCCAGCAGGAATCAGAGCTTCCAAGACCTGCCCGGGACGAGCCAGATAATAGTCAGACATCCAATGAGTCAACTCGAGCATATGAGCCGAAATCAGAGTTGTCTTGTCCAACACTGCAGTCACTGTTTTTAATTTGTAACCAGACGTATCCCGGCCTGTTTCATGCCGAATTCCAACACAATACCCAATGACCTTTCGGTTTCCACGTCCTAACGGAACCTCCACCCGGCGACCAACCTGCACTTCCACTTTTAAGTTGTCGGGAATCAGATAATCAAAGGGACCCCAAGGAACTTCCGAAAATACAACCGTTGCCAGCGAGCGATCCTGAGCGGCATCCCGTTCCCATGGCGCAGGCCCTTCCGACATATCAAACGTGTCGTCGTCAAATAATCCCTGCTGCCGATCCATTCACCAAACATCCGTGTCAGAGTCTTCGAGTTACAAGATAGTCTACAGCAGGAGCGCCGCTGTGCCTAACCATTAAACAAGGGTGTCCGTCGGGACTCTAGGTCCGCCCGTCATCAGGTGATACACTCAAAGTACGAGATAGATATTTTACTCTTATCGGAATAGACATGGCACGTATCGGAATCATTGGCGGCAGTTTTGACCCCGTTCATTACGGTCACTTATTGCTGGCCGAATTTGGGCGTGAACAATGTGAATTGGACGAAGTCTGGTTCATTCCCACGGACATCAGCCCCTTTAAAAAATCAGGCGGTCAGGCGACGAATGCCCAACGACGTGACATGTTAACCCTGGCGATTGCCGGTCATCCTGGTTTTTCAATTGATGAAATTGAATGGAAACGCGGGGGAGTCAGCTACACATACGAAACACTCGAAACACTCTCTGAAGAATATGCGGAGCACGAGTTTTTCTTTCTCATGGGAGCAGACTCTCTGGCCGATTTCCCACAGTGGAAAAATCCCCGGCGAATTTGCGAACTCGCAACCCTGGCCATCGTATCCCGTGCTGGCAACCCGGCACCGGATCTGAGTGTGCTGACTCCTTTGGTCGATAACCAATATCTGAAGCAAGTCACTGACGCTCAGATAAAGATGCCCGCGATGGACTTAAGCAGTTCAGAGATCCGGCGACGGATTGCCTTACAGCAGTCCATCCGCTTCCAAATCCCTCGTGGAGTCGAACAATACATCAAGACTCAGGGGCTTTATCTCAAAGAAACTTAGTCGCCCCATTTAATCGAACAGGTAGGAATTACCATCCAGAACAATCAGTGTTTTACCTTCCAGTCGCAGAACCGATCCCAGATCTTTACCAAAGCGGGCTACCAGGTCGAAGTATTGTTTGCTGAATCGTTTTACCTTCAACGCCTGAGCAACCTGCGCCTCGGTGGCAAGAGAATCTACCCAGACCTGGTTTTCTCGATAGAAAGATTTACTCCCTATCTGTCGTAGGTTACGAACCTCTTCAGCTTTTTCCATATTGGGGCGTTTGAAACGAACGGTCCCGTTAGCATGGGCTGACTGTCCGGGAATATTGAGAGCCGGTAAAGCAGTGTCAGTTGCTTCATTGGCAGTAGGAGAACGTTCACCGGACAGGCCGCCCATGCTACCGGCCGACTGCAAAGCTGATTTCATCACTCTTTGTCTGAATCCGGCTTCCCCCGACTGCTGTTCTAGCCCCTGCAACCGGTCACTCACTCGTCGACGAGCCTGGTCCAGGTCACGTACGTCACTATTTTCGTCTGCTAGATAGGCCGTATATGGTGTCAGGATGCCGTGCTTTCTGGAAAGATGTATCATCTCATCCATCAATTCCCCGTTTTGGCCATACAGGTCAATCTGGTCGATAATTTCCCCCACACGGCGTACAGCCCACAATTTCTCTACGAAGGCATACTTAGATCCTTTAGATTTTTTCACAAGCTCCGTCGGAAACGCCATTTTTACTTTCTCGCCATTCACCTCCCCCCGAACCATGACTTTCGCCGGACCGGAATGACGATAACGACCAACCAAAACCATCTGATCTCCAGCAAAAACATCATATACCTTCTCCGGATATACGCGATTCAGTACTTTAGACTGAACATTTCTGTCTGTATCCAGATCAAGATCGATTGAGATATTCGTCATCACCGGAGAGGATATACGAGAGTAAAAATGAGACACTTTCTCTTCGATGTCTTCCTCTGGACTGACATAAACACTTTGTCCAAACCCTTCTCGGGCGAGTTTATCCAACAACAAACTGTTCACGTTGTAACCAACCCCGAAACAACAAATCCTGTTGCGACTGATATTGGATTGCTTCATATTTTCCACAATCTTGGAAATTACCGTCTCCCCCCGTGTCGGCTTACCATCGGTCAGAAACACCACGTAGCCCGGAAGATGCTCTTCTTGAAGGAAGTCTAAAGCCGTGGATAACGCGCCGTCAATATTCGTACTTCCCCCGGCAAATAACCCTTCAATAAAATTCATTGCCTTCAACCGCGAGGTATTATTGAATGTTTGGAGTTCTGGCTCGAATGCTTCAATCTCAGCATCGTAGGCGACAATATTAAACAGGTCCCCATCATTGAGGTGATTGACAACAAACTTAGTTGCTTCTTTCGCCTGTTGCATCGACTTGCCGACCATACTTCCGCTACGGTCAATGACGAAAACCACTTTTTTGCGAATCGTTTCTTCCTTCTTGTGTTCTACCCTAGGTGAAACCAACATCAGAAAATAACCCTCTTCTTTTTCATCCGGCCGGTAACTAATGACACTCGCTCCTAACGACTGGCTCTCAACGTCATAGAAAACCTGTAAATCTGAAGACGGAATAATATTGCTGAGATCCAGATTGACTCGAGCCAGATTGTCCGATGGACGTTGGACTCCCAAAGTATGTGTGGGACTATAAACACTCTTAATATCCTGCTCCGATTTGATCACCAGATTTACCTTCAAACCTTGCAGGGTCTTGGACGTATACTGAGCATTACGTAACGGTAAGTTCCATTCTGTGAGCCCCCTGTATTGACGGCATAGCTGCGAATATCGAATCGTCACCATACGTCTTTGGCCTGGTGGTATCGGGAATACACTTGTACGGAACATTCCAGATCCCAGCCATTCAAGTAAGGCCGGATCCTGATTTCGACGAATATATCCTTCGTAAATACTACGAGCCTCTTCACGAGGCAATAGCTTCGCTTCGTACTCTTTGTCGTCAACCATCAAGGTGAGACGTTCAATTGCCACATCTTGAGGAATCGGGAACACGAAGCTAGCCTCGATGGTTCGATGAGAGGTATTTTGGAATTCCTGAGAAATCTGTACTTGGGCAACCTGGCCTTCTAGGACGGCATCTACCGTGAGTGACGTCACTCGATAAGAATGCAATGCCTGCCCAGCATTGACGATGTGCGGTATGGACGGACGGTCGCGGAAATCAATCAAAGCCCCTTGTCCAAAAACAGCTGGCAGCTCACCAACAGACAGGCTAACTAGCAAAAGTGCCAACAACGACATACCCAGTGACGGCTTGCCAAATTGTGATGGATTCGTCTGTAAAGGTTTCATCGTTCTCTCCCTGGCTTAAGTTTCTGGGACGCACCACCTACACGGATTCTACCTACGCCGAACCCTTCTTCACTTTGGATACCATTTGAACTGCAGAAGTTCCCCAATGTTTAGGATTTCTGAAACATTCTTTCGAAAAGAATACGGACTTGCCATATTTGTCACAATTTGACAAACTTCCGGCTCAATAGAACCCTCTTCAGGCGAACACCAACGTGCGCACAGATCAGAACAGCCATTACCTACTAATATTAACCGTTCTAGCCGGAATGACACTTCCGGGGTGTATTAGTTCGCGTGTTTGGAGTTGGGGCGATGATGGTCCCGAAATCGAAGAGAATTACGTTCTCGAGGAAGCGGAACTACCCAAACTCGAAAACCCCATGGTGGTCCCCTTACGCGACCGCAACCTACTCTGGAACATTCTGGTCGATACGATGGAAGACTACTTTGTTATTCGCCACGAAGAGCAAATTCAACTCGTTGGGAATACGTTAACAGAGGGCTACTTACAAACGGCACATGCTGACGCCGCCACGATGCTAGAACCCTGGCGAAAAGACAATGCGGCTGGTTTCGATCAGCTTTACGCTACACTTCAAACCATTCGACGACAGGCCGAAGTCCATGTGCGCCCATCTCGCGAAGGATTCAGAATTGAGGTGGTGGTTCATAAGCTACAAGAAGATTTAGCTCAACCTGAATACGCCACCGTGGGCGGGGCAACGCTTCGGCATAGTGCAACACACTCCCGCCCAAGAGATCGGGGAATCGTCACCACCGAAACGCTTGGTTGGATGCCTGCAGGCCGAGATACGGCTTTAGAACAACTCATCCTAAATGATTTGCAGCAACGGATGTCCGAAGCCTCTGCTCCGGTAGGTGGTCCGCCGCAAGCCGAAGCGAATCCCAACTCGCTGGGACCTATCCGATTCCCTTCTCTGGGAAACTGACCCTAATTCAATCAGGCTGTCAGCTAGAGATAAGGTTTCCAAACGTGTCTTAATGCAACTGGGATCTGGTTCGAATCCAGACTGTCAAGAAATCTCAACGCATTACCAATGGCATGGAGTTGTTCCATTGAATTCTGACTCACATCCAGAATAATCCACCTCTTTCCTCCAAATTCACACATTCCACCGTGTTGGTCGCGAAGAAGATCCTGACGAATATGGAATCCCAGATCTCTGGCTGTCTCCTTCGCCAGACTCAACATTTGTCGAATTTCCATTCGTTACCTCTATTTCATACAGCTAACAAGTTTGCCTGTCTTTCCAATGCCGCAAACTTTAACACATGGTGCCCAATCGCAGGCGGAATTATAGGTTCTAGCACTATTGTCACCCAGCCCAATAAGTCGATTTATAAAGGGTGGTGGCTCCGCATCCTAACCAAGTTGATACCAAGTGAGGTTAGCGATTAGCAAAGCGGGACAAAGAGAGGTGTACTTGGCAAATCAGGTAAACTTTACCGCCAACAACAAATCGAGTGTTCCAAAGTTACCACTGCGGGAATTAGGAAAGATAACGGGTAGTTATATGGACGAATCGGAACATAGCGAATCAAACTTTCTGGATAACGATCTCTTCGCTAAGGAAGAAGTCGAGTCACCGGCGTCGAATGAAAATAAGACGGGGGAGGAAGATCTGCTTGTCGTAAACGACAAGGCTGCGGCCGAAGAGAGACCATGTTCACAAACTCAGATTGCAATGCTCAAACAACAGCTCGCTGAAGCTCAAAAAATGACGGCTTTGGGTGAACTCGTTGGCACCACAACTCACGAATTCAATAACATTCTGATGACCGTTCTTAACTATGCCAAAATGGGTATGCGTCATCGCGACGATGAAACAAGAGATAAGGCTTTCGACAAAATTCTGGCAGCCAGCCAACGTGCTGCCAAGATTACCAACGCCGTCCTGGGAATGGCTCGCAATCGCTCGGATGTCATTGAGTCAACCGATTTGGGTAAAGTCATCGATGATGCTCTGGTTCTGTTAGAACGTGAAATGAACAAATACCGTATCTCGATGGAAGTGGAATTATTAGACGTACCTGAAACTCAATGCAATGGAAATCAAATCCAACAAGTTCTCTTGAATCTGTTGACCAATGCACGACAAGCGATGGATATCGGTGGCACAATCTGGGTCAAACTCGAGCATGATGCTGAGGAAAACATGAACCTGCTAACCGTGAGAGATTCAGGGTGCGGCATTCCACAGGAAGAACTTCCCAGAATCTTTGATCCTTTTTACAGCACAAAAGCCGGACCGGATGAGAGTGGCAAAGGCGGCACAGGACTCGGTCTCAGTTCCTGCCTAAACATCATTGATTCGCATCAAGGTCGCCTCAAAATAGAAAGTACTGTCGGCGTAGGAACCCAGTTCATCATTATGCTGCCTGTTGCCAGCGACGACGAACACTTAGCTGTAGCTTAGATAGTCCGCCAAGGGTAGTAAAACTATTGACCTGTTTTTTTTAGCTTCTTCTTCTCTCGACGACGTTGAAAGTCAGTCACCTGACTGAGCAATGGATTAATCGTCTTTTCCTGAATATCATGCGGAGGATCCCAGTCCACCCATTGATAATCCAGATGCTCTGTCGGAACGACCTTTCCGGAAACACCTTTTTTTAACTTTGCCAGAAAAATGACCAATCGTTTAGTGACATTTTCACCACGACCTTTCCAATTCTTGACCTCATAGTATTCTTCAAATCGAAAATCTTTCTGCAACTTAATGTCACTGCGATCGATACCTGTTTCTTCCTCAAATTCGCGCATCGCGCACTCGAGTTTCGTTTCACCCGGATCGACATGTCCCTTCGGAAGATCCCAACGGCGTGCATGTTTCATTAGCAAGAATTGTTTACGACCTTTGTGTTTCCTGAGCAATAGAATGCCACAGGAAACCGGTTGTTTCTCGGAAGCTGTTACCATAATGATCAATCCGCCATCACTTATTCTGCCTATTTCCCTGGCAGCACAAAGTCTCCAATGAACAACTGGCTAGTGTGAGTATCTGTTCGAGTACTTGTCCACATTAACTGTTTGCCATCAGGTGAAAAGACTGGAAGAACATCAGCACCAATATTATCTGTCACTCGCACGGGCTCACCAATAGAAAACTTATCTTCTTGGGAGACCGAATATCGGGCCAGCCATAGGTCATAATTTGGACGACCGCCTGTGGAATGATCAGCTCCGGACCAAATAATATACGGTTCTGTTGGATGCCAGTATGGCCCCCAATTCACTCCTGTGGTGTCTGTCAAAGCAACTTCATTTTTGCCATCGATACCAATCACATAGATCTGCAGCATGTGCTCTTCTTTACGATCACTACGGAAAATCACCCACTTGCCATTCGGTGAAATAAAAGGGCCTCCGTCATATCCTTTAGCGTTGGTCAACTGCCGTACATTCCCGCCATCAGCGTCCATCAGATAAAGGTCCGGGTCTCCGTCTCTAGTACTACAAAAGGCGATCAGCTTACCATTATTTGAATAAGCACCCTCTGCGTCGTAACCTTCAGCCTTGGTCAAACGTTTAATAATCCTACCCTTTGGTGTGGCCACGAACATTTCCGTATGTGGATCAAATGGCCATGAGTACCGACGCCGCACTCCGTTCTTACGATCTTCTTCCTGCTGTTTGATCTCTGCCTCTTCCGTGGTTGTCATTTCGGGATCAAGATGACTCGAGGCAAACAGAATATTTTTACCATCGACGGTAAAATAGCTACAAGTGGTACGTCCTCTGCCTGTACTGACCAACCGCGGACGTCCACCTTCCAGTGACTGGATGTAAATCTGGTAGAAGGGATAATCTTTCGTAATGGCTTGGTAGACGATTCGTTTTCCATCCGGCGAAAAATATCCTTCGCCGGCTTTGACAAAAGAGGAAGTCACTTGCCGTACGTTTTTTAGAAACCCCGCCTCAATTTCACTGATCGAGACGTCCTGAGCGCGAAGCAATCCAGTATCGCTTACCAGCATTATCAAGCTTGCTACGAATGTAGAAACTATATGTCTCATATCCATTCAATCCTTGTATATCAATTCGCCGGCCACCCAAAACACCAAGGTAGTTCTAAGTTTTGTCTAATTTCAATCCATCTTAATGTATCAAACCGTGTACCATAATCAATGAGACACATGCTGCTCAAACGTTTCACTCTCTACGAGTCCAATTAGCGATATACCAATGAAGATCTACACACGAACAGGTGATTCGGGAGAAACCGGTTTAGCTGGCGGTGGCCGAGTTTCTAAAACCAGTCTGGCTATCGAAGCGGTTGGGACAATCGATGAACTGAATGCGGTGCTGGGAATTGTCCGCAGTTATTCGATTACCGATGAGGTTCAGAACCAACTTCAACAGATTCAATCCCGACTGTTTGATGTTGGGGCTTTGGTGGCTTCCAAAGAAGGATACGATTGTGGCGTTGCTATCTCTGCTGAAGAATCCACCTGGCTGGAAGCACGCATTGACAAACTGAATCAAAATCTACCCGAACTGCGGCAGTTCATTCTTCCCGGCGGACACCCTGCCGCTGCGCAAACACACTTTGCGCGAACAGTATGCCGGCGAGCCGAACGACTTGTTGTCAATCTACAACAACAATCAGAGAATCCTCTAGGCAATGCGACCACCTACCTAAACAGGCTGAGTGATTATCTATTTGTACTAGCCCGAGCTTTAAATGCACTGCATGCAGAAACGGAGACAACCTGGACCGGGGCTAGTCGTAATAACAACCAGTCGGCTTCTTAGATATCCATCCCTAACCGGAAGCTTAGTTGATCAAATTGCTTCCGATATACAGGGCGCGAAGAATGCACATGATTTTCCTCAGTGATAAATCGCATATCTTCCATCGGCCAAACGTCATAACGAAACAGAATTCGTTCAAACGACGTCAGGTCTTCTGCATAAATCATCAACATCTTGTGTTCATCGAGTTGAACTTCAAGTTGCTTCTTCGGATTTACCACTGCCACGCCTGTACAGCCATCATTCATGATCAGAGACTCGTAGTCGTATAAGGTACTTTTCAGAACCGGCAGGTCGATCTTTTCACGATAAAGATCTTCATGTGAGCCATCACCATGCGAGTGACTTGTCTCCAAAACACAATCGACGAGTTTGCCGAGTGGATTCATAAGATCCAAAAACAGCTCAAACAATACGTCACGCGTTGCGGCCGCCAGAATCATCGGCAATTCCATATTGCGGCTACGTGAACGAAAAGTCTCGCGGCGATAACCCTGCCTTAATGCCAGAGTTGAGTCTTTGCCAGGACGAACCGCATCTGTGAACTCAAACGAACCAATAGCATTCAGTTCGAAAAGTGCTTCGGATGAAGCCAATTTTCTGTTGAAATAACCCTGCTTTTCAGCGGTTTGTGCATACCAGTCACGTCCCTGTGCCAGTGAGTTCGTTTCATTGGATTCAAAGGAAGGAGTGGGATTCATCAAATTCGTGCTTTACTAATCATGCCGGTTAAAGTGAGTTCATTTCCCCAAAACAGATGATTGTTCTGGTGACTACATAAACGTAGGTTACGTTGTGAACCGTGCATGAAATTGCCGGTAAGATTCAAAGAAAAATCATTCGTGGTCAGCAGACTACCTACAGAAGACCCTTAAATCCCCGAGTAAAACCATTCCAGCCAGCAGGAATTCCTGATCGTTTTCGTCAGCCAGTGATGAGTCGGCAATTTTTATATAACGAGACCATTTCACCCTATCCAGTCTGCGAGTCGCATCCACGCTCTTCCAACGACCATCCAAATAAACTTCATTCCACATATGGAAGCAACAATTGGTCTGTCCTCCGTCCGGTATAGCAACCAAACCATTAACCAACCGAGTTGGCAATCCTGCAGCTCGAGTCATTGCTGCAAATAAACAAGCGTGTTCGGTACAATCACCTTCGCCACTTTCAAATGCATCGGCTGCCGATGCCATCGCTTTGGAATAGTTTTTCTTATCCATATGTTCATAGACAAATTCCTGAATAGCCATTACTTTCTCAACCTCAGCCTCCAACTCCTCTGTGAGTTCTTGCACCTTGGCCCGAATTCCGGCATGTTCAACCTCAATAAGGAGTGAACTAGCCAGATACTCTTTCGACGGATTTTCAGCGTTAAGTTCAGTATTCAAAATGTCATCCGACAACTCCAGCATCACTTCATCTTCACTTTTCTTCTTCACGGTTTGATAGAGCGTATTGGAAAACATATCACTCAGGTCAGTCAGCGCAGAGTACAGTGTTAATTCTTGTCGTGACGCTTCCTGATCATAGATACCGCCAATCTCCACTGAAGTCACGTCGTTGAAATCAACTGCCTCAATCGTCCTCGAAGAATCGAGAAAAGATCCTGTTACTTCCATGCGATCCTCGACATACAAAAACTCCATGCCCATTTGAGGATAGGTCGCCTTCATTGTGACACCTTCGCTATTGACCCAGAGCTTACCTTCGAGAGAAATCCCTTCCCCACCATCCGATAAGACGTCAATCTGCAGCAATGACTGTTTGGGAAAATCCTCGATCTTTTCCAAGTCATGAGCCCTCAAAGTTTGCTTGTAGACAGCAAGGTTCGTGGGTTCAACATTAGAGAGGGATCTCGATTCCCCGGGCTTCATCATATCCCTTACCAGAGACAGGTCGATTCCTAATGGTCCAAGTGTTCCCTGTTGCCATGGGATCTGCTTATCCTCGACTTCGTCGGACTTTTCAACTCGAACTTCAAGTGAATCCCCTGCTACGACTGCAAACGTTGCTGTGGCTCCTCCTTCATTCGAATCAACCGTCATGCTCTTTAAAACGCCGTCTGATGATTCGACAAAATGAACGTCCATCAGGGAAACATTCGTCGCTGCCCCTCGATTGAGTTGCAGCGTCATAAACCAAGTACCATAAACTTCATCGACCTTCTCATCATGCTTGGCATCCAGCAACACATAGCCGACGGTATGGCCCTTTATCTTGACCAGATAATTGGCCTTTAGCAGCACTTTATCACGGCTGCTTTCCACTTCTACTTTGGGCCACTCGACCTTTGCCGGTTCGTTAGTACACCCGGCCAGAACCATTGAAGCTGTGAGAATTAAAAGTGGAGCGAGGCGTGGAAACTGCTGATCTACCATGTCTTTATTTCCGCGAGAAGGAATTAATTTTAGGTGCTTCTACGAATACCTATTAAATCTGGCTTTATCATCAAATCCGGTTCCGATAAAATTGAAGTAGTTAATTGACGGACCCCTATCGGTCTGCCTCGTCTTCAATCTTATTTTGTTCAGAACGGGTAAAGTGCCGTAGCCACTCGTTCTATGTCTTTTATTTGACCACAGGTTTAACTATGAAAAAAGTAGAAGCCATCATTCGACACTTTAAACTGGAAGATGTAAAGAACTCACTTGCCGAGCAGGAAATCCACGGGATGACGGTATCGGAAGTACGTGGTTTTGGGCGGCAAAAAGGTCACACGGAGATGTACCGAGGGACGGAATATGCGATCGACTTTGTCCCCAAAGTAAAATTAGAGATTGTCTGTACCGACGAGACGCTGCAGAAGGTTATTGATACCATCCTCCAAAATGCCCAAACCGGTGATATCGGCGATGGTAAGATCTTTATCACGGAACTGCACAATGCGATTCGAATTCGCACAGGCGAAATGGGAGAAGAAGCGGTTTAATATACGACTTCTTTCCTGCTTTCTGCTTCCAATATAAAAACGCTTCATGTCTGAAAACCCAAGTTTTAGCGATTCCATTGTAAAAGCTCGGCAACGGCTACAAGAAGGTCGAGAGCGAATCAGGCAGCAACATGAGGGTGGATCGCCGGGCATTCAGGTTTGTACTGGAATTTCAGACCTCTTCGACGAGATCGTACTCAGCATGTACGAACTTGCGATTTCCCAGGTTGTACAAAATGAAGAACAACGAGTTCAACTGGAGCAAATCACGGCGATTGTGCCCCATGGCGGCTATGGCCGTCGTGACGTAGCTCCTTACTCAGACATCGATCTCATGTTACTTTGTCAAAAATCAGATGCCTTTCTGGTACCGGAATTAGCACGAGCTCTAAGTCAAAACATCTACGATGTCGGTCTGCAACTTGGCTTTGCCACTCGAAATGTAAAAGAAGCGTCAAGCCTGGGGCTCAAAGATGCAAAGATCTTCACATCGCTGGTGGAATCCCGATTTCTAACGGGCAATAAAGAACTCTATTCGGAATTCTTCACTCGCTTCCGTCGACGGTCTCGAAATCGCTGGAAACATCTTATCAAAATGGTCTACACAGCCCGACATGAAGAACGCCTGCAATTTGGTGATACCGTACATTTGCTCAAGCCGAATATTAAACGCTCACGCGGGACTCTTCGGGACCTCCAATTTGTAAGATGGATTGGCTTTATTGTTCACGGCGAAGCGGAACCTGTAACACTGCAACGATTAGGGGTTTTGACTCGAGAAGACTATCGCACCTTGCGAAATGCCCGAGATTTTTTACTCCAGTTGCGCAACGAATTGCACTTTCAGGCCAGTAAATCACAAGATGTACTGAACCGCTTCGAACAAGTACGTATCGCAGAAAAGTCAGGGTATGAAAACAACACCGAAACTCTGGCCGTCGAACAGTTCATGCAACATTACTTCGAACACATCAGTCAGGTTCGCTATACGGTAACTCACTTTTTCCAATCAAGTCGACCGGAACGCTGGAGTTCCAAACTATCACTTCCTGGTTTCGTGAGAAAATTGGATGGTAAATTTCGAATGGGACCTTACAGCATCGGAGCTTTGCCAAATCAGATCGACCGTATTCGCTCCAACCTTAGTGACGTTATCAGGCTGATGGAACTTGCCAGTAAATACAACAGACGCATCGACCACCGCACCTGGACGGCCATCCGTGGAACCATGATGGAACAAGAGACCGTTGAATTGACTGATCAGGTAATTCAGCAGTTTCTGTCATTACTCGCACGCCCGATACGACTGGGCGAACAACTTAGAAAACTACATCAAATGCGAGTGCTGGAAAAAATAGTGCCCGCTGTCAAACATGCCAGGAATTTGCTTCAATTCAACGACTACCACAAATACACCGTCGATGAACACTCCATGCGTGCCGTCAAGAAAGCGACGGACTTTTTTGGCGACAATTCCGTCTTAGGCAGTGTCTATCGAGAACTCGGCAACAAGACGATCCTTCATCTGGCCCTGTTAATTCACGACCTCGGGAAAGGTTTCCCTGAAGACCACAGCGACGTCGGTCGTGAAATTGCTGAGCAGGTTGGCAGACGCTTTAACCTGACCGACCATAATACCGATATCCTAAAACATCTCGTTCACAAACATCTGCTAATGGCTCACACGGCGTTTCGACAGGATCTCCACGACGAAAATGTGGTGATCCGTTTTGCTTCCGAAGCACGCTCGCTGGAGCAGCTACAAATGTTGTTCGTTCTGACCTGCGCCGATCTTGCCGCCGTGGGTCCCGGAGTGCTTAACAAATGGAAACAAGACCTCATCACGGAACTGTACCTGAAAGCCCGAATTCACCTATCCGGAGAATCACAGGCAAAATTTGCCGAAGACTGGCTGGTAACTCAGCAAAGAAAGCTTCTAAAGCTACTGCCCGGAGAGGCAGCCACGTGGGAATCACATCTTGTTAAGCTACCTCCTGCTTTGCTGAACGATGAACACCTCGCCAGATCCGTCGACTATCTTACATCCCTCGCTAAACTAAAGCCGAATGACGTGGTCACCTGGGCTCGCTATGTTCCCGAACGTAACGCTACAGAATACACGATCGGAGCTCACCAGAAAACACTCGACGGATGCTTCCATCGCATTACCGGCGTTCTTTCAAGCCAACGCAACTCCATTCTGGGAGCAGAGATTTTCAGTCTGGCCGACGAGTTAGTCCTCGATCGTTTCTTTGTTTCCGATCTGGATCATGCACATGTTCCCACGAATGATCGGCTTAGTTTGATTCAACAAAAACTAATTCAAACCATTAAACTCAAAGAAGATGTAAATCCAACCTTTCGGCAGGTCTGGTCAGCCTCGTCAGAGACCACCGCTGGCGAGATCAATCCATTGCCATCACGAGTCGGTATCGATAATAAATCGGCCCGGAAGCACACTATCATTACCGTGTTCGCGTATGACAGACTGGGCCTTCTCTACAAAATTACAAAGGTCCTGTTTGATCTGGGACTGGATGTTCACGTCGCAAAAATAGGAACTTATATCGATCAGGTTGTCGACGTCTTCTATGTAACCGATCGAAATGGTAATAAGATAGAGTCAAAAGAACAGTTCGACGCAATCCGCGAGGAACTGTTGGAACAAATTGAAAAGTCAGTGTAATTCCGACCCGAGGTACATTCCTTATGAAAGCTCCCTTCTCATTCCTGCCCTTGCTTGTAGCTGCTCTGTTCGCTTCCACCCCATTGGTTGCTCAGGACGAAGACGCAAACATCGCTGAAGAAGCAAAGCAGGCCCCTGCCCGCTTTAAAGTCATTTTCGAACTATCCAATGATGGCCAAGTTGAAATCGAAGTCGCTCGCAAACTGGCGCCGCTCGGTGTCGACCAGTTCTATCAACTCGTGCAGTCCGGCTTCTACAATGAGTGCCGTTTCTTCCGGGTTGTCCCCGATTTTGTGGTGCAATTCGGAATCAACGGGGATCCTGAAGTACAAAAAAAATGGAAAGACGCTCCGATCAAAGACGATCCGGTTGTGTTTAGTAACCGCAAAGGAACGATCTGCTTTGCAACGTCCGGGGAAAACACTCGTACTAGCCAATTGTTCATCAATCTCAAAGATAACGAGAATCTTGATGGACTAGGGTTTGCAGCCTTTGGCCGGGTAAATAAAGGCCTGAAACACATCGAAGCGATCAATGACGAATACGGCCAGACCCCCAATCAGGGACTCATTCAAGATCAGGGTAATGAATACCTGATCAAAGAATTCCCTAACATGGACTACATCAAAAAGGCTTATGTCGTTGAAAAGAAGGAGAAACAATAAGCTTGCATCAGACGTTACAAAAATGCTGATCGCCCGAGGGTTATTCGTTATCTCCAAGAGGGTTTAAGCTCGTACTCAAGGCAAAAAGCCGCTACTGACAGTTCATGTCAGTAGCGGCTTTTTAATTTACCACAAAACTAGGCGACTTCAGACACACTCATGTCTTTAGGCGTTCAATTCAACCTCCGAAGAATCGGCAATATTAACCCAAACGTGAACATGAGGAGCACCGCGGAAGTGCCATACGAATGACGGACCTTCCAAACGCCAATTGTCCCAGACTTTGTCGCCACCAATATCGTTGTCGGTGTAGAAGGCTAAATGACAGGCATCCAAACCACCTTGTTTCTTAACGCATTCCAAGGCTTCCTGCTGGTCTGACTTGCGGAACATCGAAACCAGACTTTGAAGTGTTTTCTGAACGCCATCTTTCTGAGCACCATTCAAATCTTTCACTGCAATTCCCTGAATACCACCTTTGGCTCCTTTGAACGCAACGGCTTGTTCACGAACGGTCTTGGGAACTTCTGCCACCTTACGTTGCTCATTATCCAACAGCTTGTAAACATTATTGGCTGCGACGGCCTGTTCCCAGAAGACATTGCCATCGTGATCAGGTTCTTCGTCAAACGTTCCGTGTGGATCATGGCCGTAAAATAAAGGGCCGCCGAATGCAACATGATCTGTTGTGTTACCATCAGCACGGAGTGTCAAGTGCCGTGAAGTCATCACGAATTCGAACTGGTCGCTACCCGGTTCACCAAAAATTGCGATGTTGTTGGTCTCCCCAAATCCACCGGTATCATCTTCCTGCTGTTTGTCAAACTTGGCGTGCCAATCAGGTGCCAGCAAACCTTCGTAAATCATGCGAATCATGTCGCGTTGTTCAGCGGTGAAGAACTTGGAGTTCAATGTTGGCTTAGTGATGTGCCAGTTGTTAGCGATGCGAGTACGTAGTAATCCACGGCTTGGATCCATATGATTCCAATCGAACGCAACAACCTTCTTCTGACTTTCAGTCAAAGTATCGTACAATCGTTTGACAATGTTTTCAGGATTACCCTGTGACTTTTCTTTGCCTGAAAGCGGAGCTTGCAGTGCAGCTCCAGCCACAATCGACGCGGCCCCGGTGGACTGCATAAACTTACGGCGATTGAAATTAATAGAACTCATGAGACAAACCTTGTTTGATGACGGCGAAGCGGTATTCAACATTTGGGCTATTATCCCATACCAAGGGGTACCTTCGCAATGAAGAAGAGGTCATGATTATGGGAAATCTAAATGATATCGTCCACAGGTCGGGTGATGACCTGTCGAAGCTTCAGGATTCTCGATAACCCTGCTCATTATAGAAAGTATTATGATGCCTGAATTACCGGAAGTCGAAACAATGCGCCGCGGCATCCTGGCCATCGAAGGTGCAACAATTACTGCGGCTGAAAAAGTCCGTTGTCTCCGCAAGCCTATTGCTGTCACCCCCAACATATCCACCATTCGCCGGCGACTCGTTGGTAAAAAGGTCAAACAAGTCGGACGTATTGGCAAACGAGTGGTCATTCAAATGGAAAATGACGACCGATTACTGTTTGAACCTCGTATGACGGGCTTAGTTTTAGTGGCGGACCCTCCGAGTCAGGAACACGTACGCTTTCGATTGGAGTTTTCCCATGGGGAAAAAGAAGTGCTCTACTGGGACCGTCGGGGACTAGGAATGATTTACTTACTGAACGATCAACAGTATCAGGATCGGTTTAGCCTAGAGAATCTGGGGCCGGATGCATTGGATGTGACCGGCCCTCTACTGAAAAAGATCTTTGGCAAATCCAGACGCCCGGTAAAAGTAGCGTTACTGGACCAGAAGAAGGTGGCCGGAATCGGCAATCTCTATGCCTCTGAAATCCTTTACGTGGCCGCGATCCATCCGGCAAAACGATGTGATCGTATAACCCTCAAACAATGGGATCTGATCGCTGAAACAACTGTCGACATTCTGCAGACTGCAATCGCTCACGAGGGATCAACGCTGTCAGATGGGACCTACCGAAATGCACTGAATGATCCTGGTGGCTATCAGAATATGCATCGTGTGTATGACAAAGAAGATAAACCCTGCCCAATCTGCATGGACACGCCCATTACTCGGATCGTTCAGGCTCAAAGAAGTACTTTTTTCTGCAAAGCATGCCAAAAACGCTCGTGATGCGAGATACGTTTGACTGCCTTTAATCCAACTGCGGGGACTAACAGTAAAGAAGTATAGTCGATAAACTAAAGAAAGTGCGTGAATCGTACTCCGCTGGTCTAGCTCTTACCAGCCAAAAGAAAGTACTTTTTGCAACTCGGAACACCATCCCTTTAAAGCAACTTAGAGACGTTCAAACAACATGTCAGACCCTATTTCAGCCGTACCGAATTCGTCAGGTCGATTCGGTGAATTTGGTGGACGCTACGTACCTGAAACGCTAACTCATGCGTTAGATGAATTGGCGGAGGAATATAACCAAGCGAAGAACGATCCGGAGTTCCAGAGCCAACTAAGTGACCTCTTTAATACCTTTGTCGGACGTCCTTCTCCGCTTTATTTTGCCGAGCGACTTACCGAGCAATGTGGTGGAGCCGAAATCTGGCTAAAACGTGAAGACACCAATCACACCGGAGCCCACAAAATCAATAACACACTCGGGCAGGCATTGCTCACTTTGCGGATGGGCAAAAAACGTGTGATTGCAGAAACTGGTGCGGGCCAGCACGGCGTGGCAACAGCCACAGCCTGTGCACGATTTGGGCTTGAATGCATTGTTTACATGGGTTCCGAAGATGTACGACGTCAGTCTCCTAATGTCTTCAGCATGAAATTGCTGGGAGCAGAAGTGAGACCTGTAGAATCAGGTTCACGCACACTGCGAGATGCCATTAACGAAGCCATGCGTGATTGGATGAGTAGTGTCGAGACAACCCATTACATCATCGGCTCAGTTGTCGGGCCACACCCATTCCCACTCATCGTCCGTGACTTCCAAAGTGTGATCGGACAGGAAGCTCGTCAACAGAGCCTCGATAGCTTTGGTAGTCTGCCGGATCGAGTTGTGGCGTGCGTTGGCGGCGGTAGTAATGCTGCCGGAATGTTCTATCCATTTGTAGACGATGCAGAGGTCGAACTTCTGGGGGTCGAAGCCGGAGGCCGAAGTGAACATCCCGGTGACCATGCTTCCCCATTAACCTTTGGTGAACATGGGATTCTGCACGGAAGCTATAGCTATGTGATGCAGGATGAAGACGGACAAACCTGTGACGTACATTCCATCTCAGCCGGTCTCGACTATCCCGGAGTTGGGCCAGAACATAGCTACTGGAAAGACACGGGGCGAGTACAGTACACCCATTGCCAGGACGGTGAGGCAATGGCTGCGTTTGACACTTTGACTCGCACCGAAGGGATCTTACCTGCCTTGGAAACCTCTCATGCAATCGCTAAAGCCATGGAAAGTGCCCGTGAACTCGGGCCAGGCAAACGAATTGTTGTTTGTCTATCCGGACGCGGAGATAAAGACAGCAACGAAATTGCAAGACTTAAACAAGAAGGTTACTAAACCGAGCCCTTTCTCGTTCCAATTCTGAATTCCCCAACAGCCTCTAGATACCAGTCAGTAAATCTGAAATGTCAGCAATCGACACTACCTTTGAAACCCTCCGTAGTCAGGGGAAAAAAGCTTTTATGCCGTTTGTCACGGCCGGAGACCCGAATCTGGAATTCACGGGTAAAGTACTAAGAAAACTCGTCGAACATGGTGCCAGTTTGTGTGAATTGGGAATCCCTTATAGTGATCCAATTGCCGATGGTCCAGTGATTCAGGCCAGCTACACCCGTGTGCTGGATCAAAAACAAAAGCTTGCCAATATCCTTGATGCCGCAAATACCTGGACAGCCCAACTATCTGCTCCGGTCGTCTCCATGGTGAGTTACAGTATTATTCACCGACAAGGACTGGAAAACTATGTGATGCGTGCGAAGGCTGATGGAATTGCCGGAGCAATTGTTCCGGACTTACTCGTGGAAGAATCTGCAGCCTTTTCGGAGATATGCCAACGCGAAGACTTCAGCCTGATCCAACTGGTAACACCAACCACTTCTCGTGACCGGGCATTACAGATTTGCGAGACCTCGACAGGTTTTCTTTACTTCGTTTCCGTCACCGGGATCACCGGGGAACGGACGGAGTTGCCGCCAGAAGTTGTTGATCAGGTAGGCTGGTTGAAAGAAAGGACCGACCTTCCGATTTGTATTGGATTCGGTATCAGTAAACCCGAACATGTAAAAATGCTCTCCCCTGTCGCCGACGGCCTAATCGTTGGCTCTGCGATTGTCCGTAAGATCGCAGAAGTCGAAGAAAAGGGTGAAGACACCGTCCTCACTGAGATTGGTACGCTGGTTGACGAGCTTATCTCTGCCATGAATGCCTAAGGACTCTTAGTCTTTCTTTCTTCCGAAGGGTAACGAAATATTGAACAACTCCCAGCTAAACATTGAAGATGCAGTCGCCGAACGATATTCTCAGGCCTCTCAGGAAGCGGAAGCTGCACTCTGTTGTCCCGTGGATTACGATACCCGCTGGCTGGAAGTCCTGCCTGCAGAACTAATTGATCGTGATTACGGTTGTGGCGATCCTTCCCAGTGGGTTCAGCAGGGAGAACATGTCCTTGATCTTGGCTCTGGCGGCGGGAAAATCTGTTATATCGCCTCACAGATAGTCGGAGCCGATGGCAGTGTAACTGGTGTCGACATGAACGAAGACATGCTCGCGTTGGCACGACAATATCAAAATGAAATCTGCGGTAAAATCGGCTGGGATAACATTACTTTTCATAAAGGTAAGATTCAAGACCTCAAGCTGGACATGCAGGAATTTGAGAACTGGCTGCAGAACCACCCAGCTACCGACTCAAAAAGTTGGCTACAGGCAGAACAACAGGCTGAAAAACTACGCCTTACAAAGCCTTTGATTGCGGACAACAGTATTGATGTTGTTGTTTCTAACTGCGTCCTTAATCTGGTGAACCCCAATGATCGTATCCGACTCTTTGCCGAACTGTATCGTGTCCTTAAACCCGGCGGCCGAGCTGTCATCAGTGATATTGTCTCGAACCAACCGGTTCCTGCTGTGATGCAAAACGATGCCACACTTTGGAGTGGTTGTATCAGCGGAGCATTTGAAGACCGGAACTTCATTCAAGCATTCTTGAATGCCGGACTGGGCAAAGTCGAGATTCTGGCACGGCAGTCCGAGCCCTGGAAGATTGTGGAAGGTATCGAATTCAGAAGTATGACACTCCGAGCCTGGAAACCACTGGGACTGAAAGACGAGACAAACGCCGGTGAGTCCGTAATCTACCGAGGCCCCTGGCAAGCAGTGGTTGATGACCATGGAAATACACTTACTCGTGGAAAACGCGTAACAATTTCCCGCGGACAAATGCGTGAATATGAACGCGCACCATACGGAGCCGACTTGATCTTACTAAATGATGAAGGAAAGTTCATGGAATCCGACCAAAGCTCAAATACCTCCGCTCTTCCCATTGCCGATTCCTGTTCGATCGGCAGTGATTGCTGCTAATGGAATAGGCTTTATTTAAAATCAAAAGGAATAACGATGATTCACGTCATTTGTACTATCACCATTGCCTCTGGTCGCCGAGACGACTTTATTGCTGAATTCAAGGGAATCGTGCCAGAGGTATTAGCCGAAAAGGGATGTCTTGAATACGGACCAACCCTCGACGTAGAGACCGACATTGAACGACAGGCTCCTCTGGAAGGCAACGTCGTCGTGATTGTGGAAAAATGGGAAACTCTTGCAGACCTAAAGGCTCATTTGGTAGCACCCCATATGAACGCCTATCGCGAACGTGTCAAAGACATGGTCGAAAATGGTCACTTAAGAATTACCCAGCCGGCCTAAACGCAGATCATGACCAATGCGGGAACTTTCTCAACAACTCGAAGCCCTTGCTAACTCTCAGCAAGAAGCCGTTTATTGCCGCTTAGTGGAAACTCGCGGAAGCACTCCACAAAAGCCTGGCGCGACAATGCTGATTTACCCGGACGGCTCGCAAGCCGGTACGCTGGGAGGCGGGTGTGTGGAAGCGGAAGTTAAACGCACCGCTTTGACTTATCTCGAGGACAACCAATCACGCATCGCCAAATTCCAACTCGACCATGACTATGGCTGGGATGATGGTTTGATTTGTGGCGGCCGCATGCAGATACTCATTCAACCCGTTAAAGACGAGCCAAGTCGGAGCTATATTGTACAACTCTGCAAGTTACTACAAGCTGCTCCCGGATTCACTGAAGTCGTTTTATACTCACTTGACGCCGAAGACGGCATTCCAACCTTACTACTGTTTGATGACCAGAACCGTTTGCAGAGTTCGCTCGGACCGGAGAAATCAAGTCTGCCACTACAGGCAAGTCACCATCTGATTACACTCGAACAACGGCCACGTGCCTATCATCACCAAAAGATGGCGTTCCTGCCCTCCTTAGAACGCTGTCAACTCGTAATCGTCGGTGGAGGACACGTTGGTCAGGCCGTCGCGAATATGGCCGTCGATCTGGAATTCGACGTTACAGTAATCGACGATCGTGAATCGATCATTTCGCCTGAAAGATTTCCTCACATCCAACAACGTATTGCCGGGGATATCGAACAGGTTTTGCCCTCCTTGAGAATCACTCCTCACACTTACTGTCTGATCGTCACTCGTGGACACAATCATGACCAGAGAGCACTCTATCATCTCGCAGATCGTGGCGCTCGTTACGTCGGCCTGATCGGATCAAGACGGAAAATAAAACTTATCTTCGATGACCTCCTTGATGCCGGTATCTCCGCGGAAGCTCTCAATAACGTACACGCACCTCTAGGAGTTAATATCGGCTCACAAACGGTCGCTGAAATCGCTGTTAGTATTTGTGCTGAGCTCGTTTCACACCGTAATCGAGACGGCTTCATACCGGGACGCCCGGCCGGAATTGAGTTGCCAACATGAATTCTGTAGCGATTATCCCGGCTGCTGGATTGAGTCGGCGCATGGGCGAGCCGAAGCTGCTCAAGCCGTTTGAAGGAGAACCACTAATTAATCACGTGCTTGCTGCCTGGCTAGCCAGTGGTGTGCAAAGAGTCATCGTCGTTGTGCGTGAAGACAATACAAATCTTCGGGAACACCTAGCTCAATTTGATGTGGATGTCGCAATTGCTGATCCGCCCCCTGCTCAAATGAAAGACACCGTACTGGCTGGCATCAAATACACCGCTGAACACTACCCCATGGGTGTTAACGATGCTTTTCTGTTGGCTCCAGCTGACATGCCCTACCTCTCCCCATGGCTCATTGATCAGGTACTTGAACAGCACAATCCGGATGCCGCTGCAATCATCGCTCCTTCTTTTGAAGGTACCAAAGGGCACCCGGCCCTCTTTCCCTGGCCTTTCGTAACGGGCGTCTACCAACTTACCGACGATCAGGGAATCAATGCCCTCTGGGATCTCTACTACGGGCGAACATTCGAAGTCGGCGACAATACTCCACTCATTGATCTGGACACGCCGGAAGACTGGCAACAGGAATAGAAAACGTCAGCCTAAAGAAACGCCATCCTAGTTATCGCCAATATTAAAAGATTTTTTTAGATACCGAGCTCGGTGAATATTGCGATCCGCAATATCAAGTTGACCTCCAACCATTTTTTGTAAATGGGCCGGCTGGGTTTGCAGGAAGAGTCGATTGAGCATTGGTACGTCAACTTCGATCAATCCTAGATTGACACCCAGTCGAATACTCGACAACAGATGCATTGTTTCTTCACTGCTAATCGTTTTCGCATTTTGAAGAATGCCATGCGCCCTGCTAACGCGATCACTTAATTCATCTCTACTTTCACGCAACAAAAAGTCACGAGCTTTACGTTCGTACTCGATCATGACAGGAATCACTTCGTTAACCTGTTGCACGAGTTCAACTTCACTCTTGCCTAATGTGATCTGATTACTAATCTGGTAAAAATCGCCCATCGCCTCAGAGCCTTCTCCATAGAGGCCACGAACAGCAAGATTGATCTTTTGCAGACTACGGAAAACCTTTTCCAGTTCCTGAGTCATCACCAAGGCAGGTAAGTGAAGCATAACGCTGACTCGCATCCCCGTCCCTACGTTGGTTGGGCATGCCGTGAGATAACCAAATCGGGGATGGAAGGCATAGTGCAGGCATGAATCTACAAAATCATCGATCGCATTGACACGATGCCAGGCCTCTGTCAAATCGAGCCCACTTTGAACGGCCTGAATTCGGAGATGATCTTCTTCATTGATCATAACACTGAATTTCTCATCCGAATCAATAAGCACACTGCGAGCGCCATTGCTTTCTGCAAGCTCACGACTAATTAATTGTCGTTCGACAAGAAATTGACGATCGAGATCATTCATTTCATCGATGCGGTAATAACTAACAGGATCACTCCATTTAGAATCCTGATTAATCAATTCAGCCACACGGGTTTCAATGGCTGACTTATCACTATCGGAGCATTTACGCACGAATGGGAATTCAGACAGGTTTCGCGCCAAACGAATACGCGAACTAATCACAATATCCGACTCTGGCCCGGTGCCTTTCAGCCACTCGCCACCTTTCCCAGCCAACTCATCCATAAACACGATACACCTCTTAACCGGACTGTTCTTTGTCAATTCCGATAATTTGGTCTCTCAACTGCGAGGCTTTTTCATAGTCTTCCACCTGAATTGCCTGTTCCATTTCACGTCGCAAACGAATTATATCCGTTCGCTTATCTGTACCTTCAGCGGCTCCTCTTGGTTTCTTACCAACGTGCATTGTCGCGGAATGGATGTTTGAAACAATTGGGTCAATTTCATCCTCAAAACAGATGTAATCATGCGGGCAACCAAGTCGGCCGACGTGGCGAAACTCATAAAATGTGATACCGCAAAGCGGACATGCCTGCTGGTCCAGCTTGGCAAGTTGCTCCGCGGCTTCGTTGATATTAAGATGTTGAGCCAGAGCCCCTGCAATGGAAGGCACATCCTCTTCATTGACATCCGCCTGCATGAGATAGATCCGTGCATGCTCCTCACACAGATGCAGTTCTTCGGGCACTCCATCTGTCAATTCAGTGATGTGAAAGGTTGCTGGCTTTTCGCAGTGCTGGCACTTCATTGAGCATTATCCACGCTGTTAAATCCGACTTCTCAAATGACAACTTGATTTTGATATAAATCAGTCATCAGGGGAGTTTCAGCAAATCAAAAAACTGTTCAAAATAGAAACATCGGCTGCCAAATGTTAGTCTCTGTTCCCGTGATGCGGTAATAACTGTTAGGATTCTATCAATGGGCCATTACCTGTCAAGATAGCCCAACAGCTCCTTAATTATATCGTTCAACTCAACCTACATTCCATGTCACATTCGCCAAACTTCGAAGCTTTTACTAATCTTGCCAAGGACCATGATCTAGTACCCGTCTACCGCCGGATGCTCAGCGATGGCCTAACCCCTGTCTCGGCATTCCAAAAGTTGGATGACGGAAAGGATGCCTGCCTGTTTGAAAGTGTTATCGGCGGGGAAAAAGTTGGACGCCATAGTATTCTTGCCACGAATCCTTTTATGGTCATCAAAGCTTGTGGGAATGATGTCACTTTAACACGCGATGGTCAAACCAAAAGCCATCAATCTGACAACCCGCTTGATGATTTGCGACAGTTAGTCGATTCCTTCAAAGCTCCTCAACTTGAAGAACTTCCTCCATTTAACGGCGGTGCCATCGGATATGCCGGATACGATGTAATACGCTACGTTGAAAACCTTCCGAATCCACCTGAAAACGACCGACAAATTCCGGACCTGACCTTCGGTTTCTATGATTCCCTTGTCGTCTTCGACAATGTCAACAAAACCATGTTTGTTATCGTCATGGCTCGACTCGATAAACATAATGGCAACACCCGAAAGGCCTATGACGAGGCACTTACCCGTGTAGACCAGTTGGTATCGCAACTCGCCGCTCCGACTCAACTTGCCATGGCGGACATTAGCACTTTCGGTGGCACTGAAACGCTAAATTATACGTCAAATTTCGAACCACGGGAATTTGAAGAAGCCGTGAACAAATGTGTCGATTACATTCGGGCCGGAGACATCTTCCAGGTCGTCATCAGCCAGCGACTCGAAATGGAACTCCATGTTGATCCGCTGGAACTATATCGGTCACTACGAGTGGTAAATCCCAGCCCGTTCATGTTCTTTCTCCGTACGGATAATGTAACACTCGTCGGAAGCTCTCCGGAAATTATGTGCCGGGTCGTTGATGGAAAAGTGACTGTACGACCACTGGCAGGTACTCGACCGCGTGGAACCACCGAAGAAGAAGATCAACAACTAGCCGACGAACTACTGGCAGATCCTAAAGAACGCGCCGAACATGTCATGCTGGTTGACCTTGGCCGTAACGATGTCGGACGTATCGCTGAGTATCGTACCGTCGAATTGTCCGACGTGATGGTTATCGAGCGTTATAGCCATGTCATGCACATTACATCGAATGTCACCGGGCAGCTACGTGACGATAAGGATGCATTCGACGCATTGGCAGCCTGTTTGCCAGCAGGTACGGTTTCCGGAGCGCCTAAAGTTCGAGCGATGGAAGTCATTGATGAATTAGAACGCCATCGCCGTGGTCCTTATGCAGGAGCCGTAGGATACATTGATTATGTCGGAAACATGGACACCTGTATCGCACTTCGAACCTTTGTCATTAAAGATGACAAGCTTTATGTGCAGGCCGGAGCAGGTATTGTTGCAGATAGTCAGCCGAAAATGGAGTATCAGGAAACACTGAATAAAGCGAGAGGGCTACTCAAAGCGGTGGAAATCACGGCAAAACGCTCACCGTCGCAGACTTCATAAGAGGCAATACCTTAATCGCCGTAGTTAGGCTTGCTCACGTAGAGTGGTGAAGCTGATAACTCCCAAACCTAAGGCACCGACAACTCCGCCAATATCCATCAGCATACTTGCTCGTGAAAACGGAATCTTGATTGCTAGATCAAGTGCAAAGACTAACAATAGCAAAACTGCTACCGAGAGTCCAAAAATACACATGATTTTCGACACGTTTCTATTTCCTCGCTTGGGGTAACGATCAGGTTCTGTTCAGCCGCAGTCTCGGCAGCACAAGTCCACCGGTCTTTACTGTCGAGCAGATAGTATAATCCACGAAATTTGTTTAATGCGACAGGGATTTACTAGTTTTCATTCATAATTTCCGTGTATTCTTTCGTCTAACTAAAACTACCATAAGTAAAGCCAATGAATTTTCATTATTTAATTAGACCAATCTTTGTGTCGATGGTCTTAAAAACAAGTTTAAAGCCATGACTGAATCAGTGATAAAGCAGCAATTGCGAGAGCAAATGCCGGTAGCAAAGACGCTGGCCTACTTTGACCACGCAGCTGTCGCACCGTTACCAAGTGTGGCAGCTCAGGCGATCACATCTTGGCTGGAGGAAGCGACAAATCAGGGAGACCTCTACTGGCCCAAATGGGCGAAGCGAGTCGAAATAATCCGCCGCAATGCCGCTAAACTGATTGGAGCGAGTGCGGAGGAAATCGCCCTCACCCCTAACACCTCTACCGGTATCAATTTCGTTGCTGAGGGTTTCCCCTGGAAGGAAGGGGAGAATATTGTCACTTTCGCGAACGAATTTCCCTCCAATCTATATCCCTGGATGAACCTGCACTCACGTGGCGTAAACACAAGAGTTGTTCCGGTGGAACAAGGTATCGCTGAGATCAATCGTCTGTTCGAAGCCTGTGACGAGCAAACTCGACTCATCTCGCTTAGTTGGGTCTCTTTTTCCAGCGGCTACCGATTTACCAATGAGCAACTCCACGAAATTGTTCAGGAAGCTCATCGTCGAGGTATCTATGTCATGCTGGATGCAATCCAGGGACTGGGAATATTCCCCCTTGACGTTGCTGAGTTGGAAATCGATTTTTTAGCAGCTGATGGGCACAAGTGGATGCTGGGCCCCGAAGGGGCTGGCCTGTTTTATATCCGCCAACAACACCTTGACTTATTGAGACCGTTAATGGTCGGCTGGCACTCTGTGGCCAATGCCTTTGATTTCAGCAATATCGACTGGAAGCCGCGACGGCAGGCTTCACGTTATGAAGGTGGCACACAAAACATGGTGGGTACGCTAGGCTATGGAGCTAGTCTTGAACTTCTGCAAAACCTTGGCGTTAGTACCACCGTCTCCCCGGTGGCTGATCAGATCCTTGCCTATACACAATCCGCAAGATCTCAGCTAAAAGAACTTGGTGCCGAAATCCATGGCTCCTCGGACGTCGAACATCTCAGTGGCATCACTTCGTTCACCATCCCAAACGTGGACTTAGCTCAACTGCGTTCAGAATGTATGAACATCGGTGTTGTCCTCAGTCATCGAGATGGCCGTTTACGTATTAGCCCTCACGCATATAACAATCAAGAGGATCTCGAACGCTTGCTTAACTTAATTCGAAATTCCATCAAATAGGCAACGCAAAGAGCTCACGAGCGTTTATCTAAGAAGCCTCCGTTACCTGCTATCTAAGCTCTCCCAGTCGTCATAATCGTTACAACCAAATGCCTGAATGTTGTAACGCGTCGTTCCCCTTTCGAACTCTTAGACAGACGCCCAGAGAGACGTCGATAAGTCTTGCATCGAGCTTTCTGCAACACGCGACCACCCTCCTATCCCAAGCTCAACAGTTATTACGTATCCCGTCCCTTGATTAGCTGAACTACTGGCGTGTCACTCATCCCACAAATTCTTCTTTCGATCAACCTTCCAACCCGTCAGGCGGTTGCAAAAGACTGCGTGCAGGCACGAGACACCATCAGAGATCACTTATTACGAGAGCTTGTAAAAAACGGGTTCGCCGCCACCTGGATCGTCCACGATCATCGCCTGCAGGACACCTACGAACTTTTACAGCAAACAGATTCCGCTCAGGAATTCTCGATGTTTGTGGACACAACCAACAACTCGACTCAGCGAAAAGCACTTAACTCTCAATTAGCCGATCTGATGGAACGAACTCGAAAGATAGGAGTGCGAATAACAACACTAAGCACCAATCAACGGATTGCTGAAAGCAATCTCAATATTCTGGTACGCAACAAAATCTCACTAGTAAACTACTTCTGCGGAACCCGAAGAAACTGGCGGTCGGTTAAATCACTGGAACCAAGCTCTTTAAGATTCGGAATCTGGGAAGTACCTGCTCCGCTTCAATGGGCACAACAATTATCTAATCCCGTGCGTGAACTGATACTTAAGTCCGTGATCAGATTCAAAAGCAAACATCTCTTCCAGCACGTTCAAATCGACATTCAATCGATGCTCGAAAACAAGACTCCGATAACGAAATTTGCCAAACTTTTACAGGCTCTTCATAGAATTCGTGAACGAGGGAGAATCGATGTCACTCCCGTTCGTTCATCAGCAGCACTTTTGCGGCACCTGCAGATGCGTCAGCCGACTCGTCTGCCAGCCGCCTAGAGTCTGATAGAGCCGGAGGTCATTAACACGACATCTTGGCTCGCAAGTCTGCAATGATCTCCTGAGGCACAAAGCGGGCAAGCATATCATCGTCGGAAAACTGAGCAATCTGCTTGATTAGCGAACTTGAGACGTGAGCGAATTCCTCGTCAGCCATTAAAAAGACCGTCTCGATCTCCGGCGCTAACTGGCGGTTTGCCATCATCATGGTAAATTCACCAGCAATGTCGGTTAAGGGACGAACGCCTCGAACCATGACTCGAGAACTTTGCCGATGAACAAAATCGACCGCCAAACCGTCAAATGTCTCGACCACCACATTTTCCCAACGCGAAGTGACACGTGACACTAGTTCTTTTCTCTCTTCCGGGGAGAAAAGTGATTTCTTCTCAACATTGATACCAATACCTACAACCAACGTGTCGAACATCTTACTAGATCGTTCGATTACATTGAGGTGCCCCAGTGTGATGGGGTCAAAGGAACCGGTATAAACTGCAATTTGACTCATGGGTAGCGATTTGGGTGAATGGATGTCGATGACGGCTCAACGTCTCTAACAACCATCATAGTAATCACTGGGACAAAGTACAGTCGAGTCCTTAAGTTGATGTGCAATGTCCGAATGATTCCTCAAGACGCATTGGAACGTTTAACCTATAATTTGGTAGGTGTTGAGCTGGCTATCACAGCTCATTGAATCACGCTATACCCTTTTCTCCTATCCTTATCATGTCCAACCTCCAGGAAAACCTCGTGCCTGATCATCTACGAGATGATGGGGACATATTGAGGAATAACGACATAAACGAAGAAGGGGCACGCCGTAGTTTAACGGATTTGATTGTGGGGGCCGGAGCGCTTGGGATTTCAACTTTTGTCCACGCGGGCATTCTGATCATTCTTGGATTTTTCACACTAACTCCAGAGATTCTGGAATCTTTCAATCTGGTTGTGGTTGAACCTATGCCGGAGGAGCTTGTACGTCCCGAAGCATTGGTAACGATCGAACTTGAAGAAAACATAGACCCGGCGACTGAACTTACCAACTCGCAATCATCATCTACCATCGCCGGACTTCCGAATGCGGAGGGAGTCGGGCAGTTCTCGGAGCCTACATTTAATACTGATGTGATCAAAGATTCTGCAGAAGAGACCGGAGTGGAAATGGCCAATCTCACCGTACCGGCCAGTCTACAGGAAAGTCTGATGACAAACATTCCGATTGGCTCGTATGGAGACCCCCGGGAAATTGTGGACAACCTAGAGCAAGCAATCGACCGCATCACTCAGGAAATCATTTTCATGCTCGAGGAAGGTGATGTCCTGGTCGTCTGGCTGTTCGATCAATCCGAGAGCATGCGTAATGATCAAAAAGAGATCCGTGAACGTATCAATAAAGTGTATTCTGAGCTGGGACTTGCTGATACTGCAGCCGGTGATCATTTGTTAACAGCCATCACCAGCTATGGTGCAAACTATTTCAAACATACCAAGAAACCTACTTCAGATCTTGAATTAATACGCCGGGCGATCAATGAAGTCCCCATCGACCCGTCTGGCTATGAAATCATGTGTCCGGCCATCACTAGAGCCATTAAAGATCATGAGTCATATCGCGGAAGAGGAACACGTCAGATGGCATTGATTGTTGTTACGGACGAAAGTGGTGAGCCCGAAAATAATTTACCGACGTTAGAAATGGCTGTGGCGACTGCCAAAGAAATGAATTGCCGAACCTACTTCCTTGGACGCGAAGCGGTTTTCGGTTACCCACATGCTTACATGAATTGGCGGCATCCGCAAACCGGGGTCAACCATTGGCTGCAAGTGGATCGAGGACCTGAAACTGCCTTTGTCGAACAATTACAAACCAATGGTTTTCGAAGACGTCGCGATGCATTTTCAAGTGGCTTCGGCCCTTATGAACAATGTCGAATTGCCCGTGAGTCCGGAGGTATCTTTTTTATGCTTCCCACAATTGAGAAGGAACTTGTCGGTGGCGAGGCTGACAAACGGCGGTATGAACTACAGGCCATGAAACCATACCTGCCCGACTTGGACAGCCATCAAAAGCAATTAGCGATGCGTAACGACTACCCACTGCGCTCCTTTATCTGGCAGGTTATCGTTAACCTGAACCCACTCAATGAAGAAACCGCAAAAATCATTGAACTGGATCTGACGTTTCCACGGGAACCCGATAGGTTTCTGGTGCGTGCCCGTCAGGAGCAGGAGAAGGCCAAAGTTTATATTAACTATCTGGCCAACACCCAGGCGGTGCTGGAAGAAGCTTATCCATTCCGCAAAGACGAGCTGAATGCCCGCTGGCAAGCCAACTACGACCTCATCTACGCTCAACTCATCGCATATCAGGCTCGGGTATACGAATACGGGGCGGCACTTGAAACATTCATTCGAAATCCAAAACAAGTCCCGCAAATGATGCCCCCTAACCGAAGACTGGTACGTTGGGACTTAAGAAATCGTCTCGAACTTTCGGCGGAAGAAATAAGTCGCCCATATATCCACCGAGCTTCCGAGTTGTTTGAAAAAGTGATCGAACTACATCCGGGAACTCCATGGGCTGAGCGAGCCGCTGAAGAATTGAAAAGAGGCTTCGGATTGGAGGTAATGCCCGTTTATCGGGCTCCTCCCCGACCTACGCCTAATGCTCCCCGAATCCCGATACCGAAATTGTAAATAGATCCAATTCGTTCGAATTGATAAAACTGGCCTACTAGCTACTTTTCCAACTGAGTTAACAGTGCACCCAATGCTCCTCTATTTGATCGCGATGTTCGTCATGCCTTTGGCATGTTCTCCGATCATTGTTCGGCAACGTGGGAAAACACGTCAAATAACCCTTCTTGGTATCGTTATATTGGGAGGATTGGCTGCTGCCTATTTCCTCTCCAATGTAGAGCCGATCACCGAATATTCCCCCCCTGAAGTTACACCGAATATACGTCAGGCGACAACGGATGATCAACTGCAAGCGGCGACCCCCAAGCTGACCGACCATAAAGACTATGTCGGGTCCCAGGTCTGTGCGAAATGTCATGAAGCAGAGCACGGTTCATGGCATTCATCCTATCATCGCACCATGACTCAAATCGCTTCGCCGGAAACCATCAAAGCTGACTTTGATGGGCAGGAGATGAAACTAGGAAATACGACTTACAAGATCTATCGCAAAGGTGACGAATACTGGGTACGTGCCCATGACCCGGAATGGGAAGTCAGGCAGTTGCCTACAGAAATTCGCAATCATCCAAATCCACAGATGGCAGACAAACGAATTGTGATGGTCACAGGTTCCCACAAGATGCATATGTTCTGGATGTCCTGGAAACACTCCGACGAACAACCTAATCAGAACGAACTTGATAACAACTCTCTGTGGCTGTTCCCTTGGGTCTATATGATCGATCAGGAAAAGTGGATTCCCTACGAAGATTCCTTTATTGCCGATCCACAATTCGGTCGTCCGCCCACCGTCTGGAATCAATCATGCATCGCCTGTCATGCGGTTGCCGGGCAACCTCACCATGAACCTAAAGATGATCGCTTTGCCATTGAATTTCACTCGAATATTGCCGACTTTGGAATCTCATGCGAAGCCTGTCACGGTCCTGGAAAACCACATGTCGAAAAACATCGAACGCTACTCGACGCCAATATCGACGTGGAACTGTCCGGCACACCGGACAATACAATTATTAATCCGGAACGCCTTGGTAAGGAAAAACAAGCTCAGGTTTGTGGCCAGTGTCACAGCCTCTTTGAATCAAACCATCCAGAATCTTTTTTAGCAGATGGTCTAGATTACCAGCCGGGAAATGATTTGCTGGTAAATCGCAAAATGATTCACCACAAAGACACGGATCCCAGCATGCTCTACTACAACATGTTCTGGAATGACGGTACGATGCGAATCGGCGGTCGTGAATACCCAAGTCTGGTTCAAAGTAAATGTTATACGCATGGTGAAATGACTTGCCTCAGTTGTCACAGTCTTCATTCGATGGAAGAACCCAGTAAGCAACTAGGTCTTAACATGAATACCGATCAAGCCTGTATACAATGCCACAAAGAGCCTCAATACACGGCGGACTTAGCCAGCCACACACACCACCAACTCGATTCCGAAGGTAGTCGTTGCCTCAATTGTCATATGCCTCATACGTCCTATGCTTTGATGAGAGGTATCCGAAGCCACAGAATCGAATCTCCCAGGATCCGTTCCAATAGAAAAAATGAGAAGCCCAATGCCTGTAATCTGTGTCATCTAGATAAGACCATGCAGTGGACAGCGGATAATCTAAGCGATTGGTACGGGCATCCTGAAGTGGAACTGGACGAACAGAACCAAAACGTTGCCTCTAGTCTTGTCTGGTTGCTGCAGGGCAATGCGGTGCAAAGAACTTTGGCCGCCTGGCATATGAGTTGGGAACCTACGTATGAAACGTCCGCCACCAATTGGCGTTTGCCTTTCATGATTCAATTGCTAAACGATGATTATGCAGCAACCAGATACGTAACCTGGCAGTCGCTGATGCGACTGCCGGAATATCAGCTGATTCAAGAAGATGAAGCCGAATATGAATTTGTTTCACCTGCGCCTGAAAGGCTTGCTATTCAACAGGCTCTAATGAATAGCTGGAGTAACAAAATGGGGGATTTGCCACTTAGCAACCCACAATTACTCTTCACCCCCGATGAGATCTCTCAACTCAATTCAGCCGCGTTAATCAGGTTGATAAAGAATCGCGATAACACGTCAATCTTAATGAGTGAGTAAGGATCTAGGCGTCAGTTCTTTAACGCTGATAAATAGGTAGAAACGCATGATCAAGCTGCATCACAATCAGATTACAGGCCGTCACGTAGATCGGGCCAATGTTCCCAGTCCAACTTCCATTATCTGATTGCTCGTTGGCAATCCGGGCATACAACTGATCCCGGAAAGGAGCCCACTCTTTCAAGCCCTGTCGATAAACGACCTGAGCATAATAAAGGTATGTGTAGTGCCAGTGACCAAACGAGCGAGCACCACCTGAAATATTGTGCAGGTTCTTCTTCGAATAGGCCAGCATTTCAGGAACATGTTTACTATCGTAGTCTCCGGCGTTGTAGAGGCATGCCAATGAGGCAGCCGTAATTGCCGGACGCGATGAACCACGATTTCGTGAGCTATAGGAAATCCCTCCGTCAGGATTCTTACAGCCATAAATATAATCCTTCGCTTTATCAATCACCTGCTTTGACACGGGAATACCCGCATTACGGCACCCCCGCAAACCTTGGACCTGGGTAATGGTTGTTGACCCCTCGTCAAAGTTATTGCCGTCTTTAGCACTTACATAGCCCCAGCCACCCGAAGGTGTTTGAGCATTAGCGCTAAATTCAGCCGCCTTTTTGAGAATTTCAATAAGCTCTTCTCGTCGCTCCAAATCCTCTTCTTCACCGAGAACCTGTGAGAGAAATAGCATCGAAAATCCATGGCCGTAAGTATAGCGATTATCTGAGAGTGGATCGCCAATCAAACCATTGCTACGACACTTTGTTGTAATGTAGTCGACACATTTACGAATCGCTCGGGCGTAGGGCCCCTGTGTTGTCGTCGATCCAGAACAGATTAAGGCCGTTCCGGCAAGTGCTGTCATTGCGGTCGGATAAGTACCGGCGGTCCAGTGTCCCAGAGAAGACTGGCTTCTTACCACCCAATCCAACCCTTTCTTGATGCTGGTCTTCCACTCGGGACGAAGTTTTGCAGCGTTGACATTTGGGGCCATCTTCGCCAACGTGAAACCAGCGGCGGGCAAGCCTAGTGCCGCGCCCATCGACTTTAATGCCTGCCGTCGTCCCGTGTTGTCTGCTTGAATTGTCACTACCATTCTCCCAAAATTCTCACCACCTAAGTTGATGATCTTTTTCCGCGACGATTCGTCGCGTCTGTCATACCCTAATTCTAACGTAAATACTTAGATTGCAATCAAGATGAACTCGGCTACTAATCAGAAATCCTTAAGCTTCCTGATAATCCAAAAGCCCTTTAATCATACCGTCCAGATCATGTTGTTTTGCCTCGACCGTCGGTTCGAAGCCTAAACTCCGCATCATCTCGCTGGTAACGGGACTGATACTGACCGATTTTACTCCGTTCAGATGCTGACCCAGTAAACCAATCGATGAACGGGCAATTGCCGAACTGGTAAAGGTCACCCAATCGATCCCCTGCTCTACGGCTTCTCGTGTGGAGGAAGACAATGTTTGAATATCCTGACTCCGATAAACAACAACCTGTTGCACATCAGCGCCAGCCTTACTCAAGCCTGCTCGCAAAACATCGCGACCACGACTGGCCCTGATTAGTAATACCCTTTGCTTTTGCACCCGTGGCCTTAGGGCATCGACCATCGATTCAGCGCGATATTCCCGAGGGAGCAAATCAGCCTTTAGATTAAAGTCCTGTAATGCGGCATCCGTCCCCGGCCCCATAGCAGCGAGTTTTGTGTGTGCCAAATGACGAACGTCATATCCCAGCGTCAACAGTCGATTCAAAAAGTAGCGAACTCCGTTACCACTGGAAAAAACGATCCAGTTAACGTCAGAGATCGCAGCGATGACCTCATCCAGAGCTTCATAATTCTCCGGCGGTAAAATCTCAATGGCTGGTTGCAAAACAACCTCGGCACCAAGCTGAGCAAGTTTTTGTACAAATTCCTCGGCCTGACCTGCTGCACGAGTCACAAGGATTCGCTGACCAAATAATGGTCTCTGTTCAAACCAGGAAGTCAGTTCCGTATCCCGCACAACATCACCAATAATCACAATCGCCGGAGGGCGTATTCGGTTCTCGCCATCAAAATAATCGGCAACTTCATCTAACGTACACTTTACTGTAACTTGCTCGGGACAGCTAATTTTTCTTACGATAGCAACCGGTGTATTGTGCAGCATCCCATGTTCCATTAGCGCACTTGTCCAACTACGAGATGTTGTAACTCCCATATAAAAAACAAGGGTTCCGGGAAATTGGGCTAACGCTCCGAAATCCAGCGAAGATTCCCCTTTGCCACCTCGTTCATGCCCTGTAATAAGAGCCACTGCAGAAGCTTTTTCGCGATGAGTTAGGGGAATCCCCGCACATGTACCTGCCGCCAATGCTGCTGTAATACCCGGCACGATTTCATAGCCGATCTCAGCCTTTTCAAAGGCCAATGCCTCTTCAGCTGCCCGCGCAAAGATAGCAGGATCCCCTCCTTTTAATCGCACCACACGCAAACCCTGCTTGGCTAACCGAATGCACTCCGTATTAATATCATCCTGATTCCAAAGTTTACCGGCTCCATGCCTTCCCATACAAATACATTCGACATCAGCACTAACGTGTTGCAGTATGTGGGGATTCACTAAGTAATCGTAGAGAACAATCTCTGCCAGTTTTAAGCACTGAATCGCTCGAAGTGTGATGTAAGATGGATCTCCAGGACCAGCACCTACCAGATACACAAATCCTTCAGATGATGTATCCTGAGTCATAGTATTACTAACACGTATTGAATCACTTTGCTGCCTATATTGAGAGGGCTTCTTCGATTGGAACCTGCCACCAGCGAATCTGCAAGTAACCAGCTTTCAAGCGTTAGAAATTATGTTGGTGGTTTTTCTCGCCAAAAACGCCGGGAACTGCAAAACCAATTTGAAACAGGCTTGCAGTGGCTCGAACAGGAACCTCCTGACTTCGACCAGGCACTGAGACTGTTCGCCCGTTGTATGAAAAGCGACCCCATGGGAGCTGTCTATACGTATGAGTTTTTACAAACACTCGAGGCAGGATACCAAAAAGGACTGTATTGCCATGGCTGGCGGCAGCGACGACGGAATGCAAAGCTGGTTAAACGCATCACAGACTTGAGAGCTAAGCAACAATGGCACGAGATACTGAATCGAGCTCCCGAAACGTTATACCACAATGCGAGAAACGAACGTCTTTTGCTGGAACTCGCCTTTGCCGCGCAAGCAATTAATGCCGCCGAAACACAATGGGTCTATCTTGAATTCGCGTTAAAGTACTTTTCCGGATCAGCGGATGTCCATGTACAAATCATTCATGCCTTTTATCAATCAGGTCGATATGATGATGCCAATGATCATATCTTCAATCTAATCCAAATAGCTAACGACTCCGTACTCCAAAAAGTACTGCGTGCCTTGCCTAGTGTCATTACTCAGCAATTTCCAGCCGTTGAAACGGTTGGCCAAGTCGAAACACTACGAGCGGTAGCCGAACAGGCAGATGCTCAAGACGATCATTGGTTGAAGCTATGTGAAATACTAGAAGACCTAAATCTCTACGGTCAGGCAATCGACGCTTGTCAGCAGGCGACCAAGTTATTAGGTAATCCATCAGAGTGGACACAGCGAACACTGAAGCTAAGGCTACATCAGGCAGAATCCCGTCTGGCATTTCACGAAGAACTTGAAGCGTCCGAAGAACTTCTAGATCAGCTACAGCACGAAGTCTGGAGAATTCGGACTGAGTACTATCAAAAGTTAGCTGCACAATATCCGGCCAGACCTTTACTCACCATTCAGCTTGGCTGGTGTCTGGTTGGTACGGAAAATTGGTACGAAGCGATCAAGATTTTTGAGGACTTACGACAAATGAAGACTCTGAAAAATCGTGACAAGCTTGCGTTGCTGTTAGGTCTTGCCGAATCTCAACAGGCGGTACGACGATTCGAAGACGCGTTGCAAACATATCGCCAGCTACAGTCTGCATTAGATTGCTCGAAGGTCGAAAGGGAGAATCTGGATGCCTGGATGCGTGATGAAATCCCGGGGTTCCATCGGCAATCTTTTATCGAACGATCCCTGAAACGTATAAAAACCCTGTCAAATTCCATGAATTCAACGCCTAGTTAAAAAATACTGCCCGCGAACAAAAAAAAGTCGGCTTTCTAAGGCGAACTAACCAAATCAGCGTCTAGACAAACTAGATTGTTTAGGCGATAAAAGTAGTTCCGTCCCGGTTGAACGCCCCATTAATTTTAGGGGGTGAAAACCTTTCAACCGTGTCGGGCAGGACATCCAGAATCCTATTCAAACTCGTTGTAGGCTGCAAAAAACAGGAACACCATGCCGAATACCGTAAGTGCAAAAAAACGACTTCGTCAAAACGAAACCGCCCGACTACGTAATCGTGCACATCGATCTGATCTACGAACCTCCATTCGTCGTGTCAATGAAGCCATTGATGCGTACGCAACAGCACGCACTGATGGTGGTGACGCCGATGCGGCATTGGCCACGGTTAATGAAGCCTATGTAACCGTTCAAAAGAAGCTGGACCGTGCCGGTGCAAGAAACCTTATTCACCGTAATAAAGCAGCTCGTACGAAATCACGTCTCCAGGCTCGCATTAAAAAAGCTAAAGCTTAGTATGCAGCCCGGGAAAGCCCTGAAACACAAACGAAGATGAATGTATCTTCGGATCGAGATTAGAACCCCACTGATTCCAGTGGGGTTCTTTTTTGTGCGCTTTCAAGTCATCACCTGAATTTCCAAGGCTTGTTA
>MDSW01187105.1_pt1 | contig 44584 bp, 42 predicted proteins | sample 811171 | NCBI WGS metagenome assembly MDSW01 (sample SAMN05326641, study PRJNA326480) | marine metagenome | isolation source: seawater | place: Atlantic Ocean: North West | collected 2012
AATATTAATTCGGGATGTAGCGCAGCCTGGTAGCGCACCACACTGGGGGTGTGGTGGTCGTCGGTTCAAATCCGGCCATCCCGACCAATTTAATCAATTTAAATTAGATTTAACACTATCTGATGGCTTAAAGGTTAATTTTTCCCTTGCTTTTATAATAAATTCTTCCTTTGTTTTTGGATTTCTTCCAAACCTCTGAGGTGTTTTTTTTAAATAGAATGTGCCGAAGTTATGAATGCTGATTTGAGCCGATTTATTTTTGATGATAAAACTTAAAAAGTTTTTAAAAATAAAAAGGCTATCTTTTTTTGATAGCCTTAGTTTTTTTGATATTTGATCCGAAAAGTGTTTTTTTGTAACACTCACAAAATTTTATGTGCCTGTGCCTGTTCCTGTTCCAGTACCTGTACTAGTTCCTGAGCCTGTTCCTGTGCCTGTTCCATCATCATCATCATCATCTGAAGTATCATTTGTTACATTAACAGTGATGTCTTGAGTAGATGAATTAGAACTTGCATCAGTGGCAGTTACGGTTGCTGTATAAGAGGTCTTTGTTTCGAAGTCCGGAGCACTCGCAAAGGTTAATACTCCACCAGTTGTAATTTCAAGCTCAGAGCCAGATACTGTAAATGTTACAGTTTGTAAGTCAGTTGCTGTAACTGTTCCAATAGCTGTCTGATTCTCGACTGCACTAAAGGTTGCCGAAGAGGTGAATACAGGAGCAGTTGTATCAACAACATATACTGTTCTTACTGCGCTTCCAGTGTTTCCTGAAGCATCAGTAGCTGAGTATGTAATATAGTATGTACCAACCGTACTTGTATCAACTGTTCCAGACGCTGTATCTGTTATATCCGGATCAGAGGCATCTTGAGAGCTGGCTCCCAGCTCAACATAAGTGTCTCCAAGCTCAACAGTAAGTGGATTATCACCTGTAATGATAATAGTAGGTGGGGTTGTATCAACAACATTTACTGTTCTCGTTACAGTTGTTGTGTTACCAGCGGCATCAGAGGCTGTGTAAGTTATCGAGTATGTTCCAACTGTACTTGTATCAACTGTGCCGGATGAAGTCACAGTCTCTCCTCCATCAGAGGTTGCACCAGCATCAACATAAGTATCTCCGAGTTCAACAGTAGCTGGATTATCTCCAAGAATTGTTATTACAGGAAAAACGGTGTCAGGTGGTGTTGTTGCATCTTCAGTTACATTATCTAAAATAATAGCACCTAGGGCCACCAATAACGCCTCAATAATTGATATTTCAATTGCTCTTTCAGATGATGAACCAGCAGGAACACCATTGTTATCATTTTCATCATCACCCTCTTGATATGAAAGCAAGAAATCTCTTCTTTCAATCAAAGCATCGGAATTATAACTTTCTAATCTTTCAGATATTTCAGAAATTCTTTCATCGGAAATAGTTTCAGTTGCCCCTATATGGACAAAAGTGTTAGCAAAAACAAAAAAAGATAGTATTAGCAAACTTTTCATAGGTGTTCTCCTCAAAGTATGATTATGCATAAAAGTAAGTTTAAAAACAATATTTTTAATAAAAATGTTCGTTATTTAGACATAAATTAGTTTATTGGCCTGAACTTCACTAAAAGATCGTGTAAATTGTTTTTTCTTATAAGTTTTTGTGCAGGATCTTTTGTTAATGGCCTCCAAGAGTAGTTAATATTTTCTCTAAAGATAGGAATAGTGAAAAAGATTCCTTTGTCAAAAGAGCCCTCCCCGAAATCCTCTCTTGAAACGTCTGTAAAAGAGGCAAATGCACCAAATTTAATTCCACTTAAAAAAGTTCTTGAAATCTCAAATGTAATACCCTTGTCCCCAGCTAAATATTCACCATAAGATGTTTTTAGATCAAAAGGAATAATATGAAAATTTCGATAGTAAAGATTTATGTGGCCGGAAGTATTTCTATAATCTAAGGTCCCAAATCTTAAGTCATAATCTCTTTTCTTAACATCGAACAACTCAAAACCAATAGAATAGTTTTTTGATGGATCAAACCAAAGATACTCTAAACCATATCCAAGAAACATTTCTTCAAAGATGCCTCCAGATAACTGAATATGATGATTAGATTTGATTGTACTAAAGTAATCAATTTGCGCTCTACCAATAACTCCTTCATCAAAATTCTTAAGATAATCTTTTATATCTGAACGAACCTGAGCAGGATATGTAGTTTCTGGAGGAATGTATAAATCATCAAAATTATCATATATAGAATATTTAATATTTGAAGAAAATATAAAGTTATCTTTTAAAAGATATTCAATGTCGTTCTCAAATAATATAGCTCCCTTAAAAAATCCCTCTCTAGAGGCCAAAAAAGGCCTTATAGAAATCTTATTATTGCTATTAAAGCTTCTTCTTTTATCTCTTTGATATATTGGAATACTGCCATCCTCAAAACTTCTGTCAAAGTCTTTCATTACGTCTAAGTCAACGGTTTTATAGTTGATAAGTATTTCTTCCTCGATACCGCTATTCACTTTCGAGTCCTCAATGATTTGTTTAATTAATTGAAGTCCCTGATTCGAAAACTGTGTTGTTTCTATTCCTAACTTGTCACCTTTTTTAATTACTTTATTAACTCCGATTCCATTTTCTCTTAAGTTCCTTATAAAGTTTTGATATTTATTATTCCCTTTTTTTCCTTCTTTAAATTTATAAGAGGAAATCTTGTTATCATCTTTCTTATAGATGAATTTGAATGAAATGTTATTTCCTCTTTCCGCAGAAAGTCCAAAAGTTAGATTTTTTGTTGGAGAGTAATCAATACCAAAGCTAGCAGCTTCCTTAGCTTCTTCAAAGTTCAGAGGGCCTGGAGTTAAAGTCGTATCCCTTTCTATCTTTAAAATAAACTTATCATTGAGAAAATAAGAAAGTCCAAAAAATGGAGATATATTTTCATCTGAGAAATATCTATTGAATTGAATATCGCCACCTTGAGAATATTCCATTTCAGGTCTTGTTTTAAAAGAATCGCTTATATAAGAAAAAGGATTTTTGAAATCAGCAGTTCCATTGAGTTGTCCCCATCCCAGACCTAAATGCATATCTAAATTGCCTATTCCATATGAAGCTACAAAATACTCAGAACTATAAAGCCCAGTTCCAGCAATATCATTAAACCCAATTGCAATAGCTGGAAATCTATCCTCTTCTTTAATTCTAATCTTTAAGCTAAATCCTTTATCTTTGTAATCTCCCTTAAAATCATAAGGCAATCCTTCAACGCTTGTATAAAATAATGAAGCTTCTAGCCAATCATAAGGAAAAGATGTAAAAGTTAATTTAGAATCTGGTTTACCTTTGTAAGCTGAAATTCCATAAGAACCTTCATCATAAAATCGAGCTGTTGGTAGGTTGATAATTCCAACTGACCCATGGTTATTGAACGAATTTGCAATGAAGCTATCTGACAGAGAATTTGATGAGAAAATAAATACTATTCCAACCAAGATATTTAAATAAACCTTGGGAAGCATTTGTATTTAATTATCTTTTAGATTGTCTAATGCAGTGGCTGCAAATGCAAGGTCTGATATAACTTGGGTCATAGGCACTAGAATATCCCGAAGATTTGATGAAGACTGTAATTTAACTGGGATAACAATTGTATCTCCAGGGCTAAGCCTTTCAACTCTTCCAAAAGCATTCCTTGAGACTTCTTTAACTCCGCCGTTAGAGGAAATAATATAAATCCTTTTTCTATCTGCAGTTTGTTTTAATCCTCCTGACAATGAAATGTAGGAATTTACTGAATTTTTATTTTCAAACAAGAAAGAGTTCGGATTATAAACATCTCCGATTACATTAATTTCATTTGAAGAGACAGGAATAAAGATCTCATCGCCATCTTTAAGGATTGTATTCTTTGCCCCTGCAGTTCCAGGGCCAAAAGTACCAGAGAGCCTTCCAAGATTCGAAGAATCAACTTCAGAAGTCAAAATTTTAAGCATCTCTGGATCAAAACTTTCATCATTGCTAATTGAATTTGTAACAATTAGATTATTCAATTCATCTCTTGCTTTATTTAAGGCAGCAATCTGTCTCTCTTTTATATTTTTCCTTTGAAGAACAACTGCATCTAGGTCTGCATCTTTTTGAAAACCGCCAATAAGAGAATAAAAATCTTGGATTGATGAGTTTGAGGAAACTTCAAATTCACCGGGATATTCAACAGCACCAAGGATCTTAACTGAAATTGTCTTTTCTTTTTCTGCCAGTAAGGTTAAAGAGTTACTTCTTTTGGCAGATAAGGATAGTTGAGAAATCTCTTTTTTTATAATCAAATCCTCATAAGGGGATGAATAAATCCCTAAATTGCTGTAATTTTCAAGATCAATTCCACTAAATCTTAATAAATCTGAAGGCTTGAAGGATCCATAAACTGGAAAATTTATTTCACCATCTCTGGTAAATACTGAAAATTCGTAATCTCTTATCCTTTGAGAAATATCATCATCTAAATAAGATTCATAGTTAATGTCTGAAGCATCAATAAAGAGTATTTGTGCATTTGGTTGTAAGCTAATTGACTTGATTGTGCTTCTATCTCTTATACTAAATAATATAATTTCTTTTTCAAAAGTCTTACTATTGAATTGAGTTAAGACAGATAGCCACGGATAAACATTTATAAACTCCAAATCATCTAATAGATCTGAAAGTTCACCATATTCTTGTATATCATAGTAACCGGGTTCTGAAATAGCTCCTGTAACAAGAACGCTCATGTTTTCTAGATTTTTATAATCAAAGACTTCAACCTTAAATACATTATTCATGCTATACGATAAGTCTGAAGTTTCATCTTGGATGAGACTTGACTCTTGAAAGTCTATTTTAGAAACAGCTATCTTTGATTTGTTAGATGTCGAATTAAATCCTAGAGAGTATTCTAATAAATCTTCGAGTTTTTCATCTTCGGTTATCTCATAGATACCTGGTCTCTTAACAGATCCTGTAATTTCTATAAAATTATTTGCAGGTTCAATTAATATTGTATCCCCTGCATCTATTGTGAGATCTGAGGATCTGTCTCCATATATTAAAAGATCATATAGATCAAAATAAAAGTTTTCTCCATTGGCTTTTATTAGTTTTATACTCCTTAATGAGCCTACTTCAGATATACCTCCTGAATATGCTAGTGAACTAGTAATTGTGCTAAATGGGTTAACGAGGTAAGTTCCAGGCGTATTTACGGCTCCAACAATAGTGATCTTTTTTGCACTAAGATTCTTGATGGAAATATCGACATTCACTCCAATATATGAACTATTTATAAGGTTTCTAATTTTCTCTTTTGCAATATCGAATGTATCACCTGCAATAAATATTGATCCAACCTCTGGAAAAAGAATTGTTCCATCAAGCTTAACGTTTAAATCAAATCTTGCTTCTTTAGACCCGGTAAGAATTATTGATAATTGATCTCTTAGTGAAATTCTATAATCTCCCGGTAACGGAAGATCTCCAGATGCAGTAGTTGATGTTGGAAGTGTGTTAAAAAAACTATAGCCATATTTTTTGACATCTAAAGTTTCTGACTGAAGATCATTTTTCTCAACAAGAGTTTCATTAAGATCCTCTATTTCTGGATCTCCAATTTGAGTAGTTTGGTTATTAATACTTTGAAGAAGAGCAATATCTTGGTCAGATATTTGAGAAAGGATTGTATCTAAATCTTGAGCACCTGCAAATATGAAAAAGAATGAAGAAAAAAGAAATAGATTGAATTTTTTAGTCATAGTTGATTCTCAATCAGTAAGTATATCAATTTTTAAATAAAATCTTTAAAAATACTTATATTTCTAGGCCAGGTACATCGATACCATCTAAGCTTAGAACAGGTCCCAAAACTTCCTTAGTAATTTCTCTAATTTCCATATCCGAAAGTGTTTTTTGTCTTGATTGAAAAACAAGCCTTACACCGACCTTAATTTCTTTTTTTTCGTTGTTTTCATAAAAATCAAAAATAAAAAAATCAGAAACATGTTTATGCCTTATTTCACCAATAAGCTTTAAAAAGGTTTGAAGATTATTTTTTTTACTGATCAGAAAAGAAAAATCTCTATTGCTTGATGGTTGTTCAGAAATAGGTATATATTTTGGAAAATTACTTTCAGTCTTTTTAAGATGATTATCAATTTTAATCTTAGACTTAGCCAAGTTAACTTCTGCATAATAAATCCTAGTCCTACTTTTTGAATTAAGATTTTCTCTGCTTATTTCTTCGACTTGAATCAATGCATCATCCTCTAAAAACTCATTTAATAAATTGCGAAGATAATCTTTATTAATTTTTGAATTAAAATCTTTATAATTTAACCCTAATCTCCCACTAACTATTAATGCAATTTTTTGATTGGAAATGATTTTGTTATCAACTTTTCTATATACATTAGATACTTCGAAAAGCTTAATACTATCTTTTTGACGCCTTTCATTATAAAGAAGATTTTCTACAAGGGATTCCTTTAAACTTGTTCTTAGATATTTTTTTGATGAGTCTAAGGGGTTATCGATAATTATTGCATCGCGGCATCCTTTTGATTCAAAAGGAATATTAATAACCTCATTAAAATTTTTAGAGGCAAGATATGATTTTAATGAAGATATTTTTGAAATTAGTTTATTTGATTGAGATTTTTTGAGCTCAAAGCGCTCATTTTTAATGGAGTTATATCCTATTGATCTGGCTATCTCTTCAGCAATATCATTTTGGTTGGTAATGTCATTCCTATAGGATGGAGGAATGATATTTTCTTCAAAAGAAAAATTAAGTTTTTTAAGTATTTCTTGATAATCTAGCTGAGTTATATTTGTACCCAATATTGAATTTATTTTCTTAAAATTATTTTCAATTTTGACTTCCTTCTTTTTTTTATAATTAAATGAAGTCATCTCAAGTTTCTTAATATGTGCATGGTCTTCTACAATTTTAATAAATCTTCTAAGAGTATATTCTTGAAAGTCTATATCTACACCTCTTTCAAATCTATAGGCTGCATCAGAATTAAGTTTATATTTTGTAGATTTCCCAATTATTGCTTTGGGGTTAAAGAAAGCACATTCCACAAGAACTGTTTTAGTGTCTCTTGAGCAAGCAGAAGATAAACCTCCCATTATCCCTGCTAGGTTAATTACCTCGCCTTCAGATATAAAAACACAGTTTTCGCCATCTAATTCAATTTCATCATTTAGTAGTGATATGAACTTAATATTCTTATTTATTTTGTCAAAAATAATTTCGTTATTAATTTTTTTTGCATCATAACAATGAGTTGGTTGGCCAAGCTCATATAAAACATAGTTAGAAACGTCAGTAAAAAAGTTATTTTTTTTAACTCCGAGCTTTGAAAAATAATTCTCCATATAATCTTTGTATTTTTTTGTCTCATCTTCAATCTCTAATCTTAGGAAACTAATTGATGGACAATCTTCTTCTGAAAAGTTTTTAAAGTTAATATTTAGTTTTGTTATTTCGTTTTCATATATTGGATAATTATGATTTGTTTCATACAAAACATTAAGGTCTCTTAATAAACCTTGCACTGAAAGGCAATCTCCTCTATTAGGTGTTAGCTCAAAATCTATATAATCATCTTCCATTAAATGCTCATGTCCAAGCTGAAAGAATGCTGAGGAAAGATTATCTTTTGAAACGTCTTTATTGATGTTTTCAAATATATTTTCTAGTAAGATTTTCATTTGAACTGATTTAGAAAGTCTAAATTTGATTTGTAAAAATCTCTTATATCTTTTACTTCATTTTTGAGCATTGCAATTCTTTCGACACCCAGACCAAAAGCAAATCCAGAATATGCCTCTTTATCAATGCCGCAGTTATGCAAGACCTTTGGGTTTACAATCCCACAACCAAGAATTTCAAGCCATTTCCCATCTTCAGATTTAATATCAACCTCTGCAGAGGGCTCTGTGAAGGGAAAGTAGGAGGGCCTGAATCTTATTTCCACTTCTTTACCAAAAATCTTATGAATAATCTCATAAATCACATATTTTAGATTCGCAAAATTAACATTTTTATCAATATACATACCCTCAATCTGATGGAACATAGGTAGATGTGTAGAGTCATCATCCTTTCGAAAGACTTTACCAGCTGAAATTATTGCTAGGGGAGGATTTTTTGAAAGCATAGTTCTTACTTGAACTGGAGAAGTATGTGTACGTAAAACATTTTTCATTCCATTTACATAAAAAGTATCATGCATTTGCCTTGCAGGATGTGATTTTTCAATGTTAAGTAGATCAAAATTATTTTCTTCAGTTTCTATCTCAGGTCCTGTTTCTTCTGAAAAACCCATATCCATAAGAATACCGACTAAATAATCTTTAATCTGATTAATAGGATGTAGTGAGCCAGAATTTAAATAAGATTCTGGTAACTGATTTTTGTCAAAAAGTGACATTAAAGAAACTAACTTTTTACCTTTTTGATGATCTCTTCAAAGGTATTTGAATCATTAGTGGCTATGTCTGAAAGGATTTTTCTATTTAGCAAAACATTCTTATCCTTCAACATATTAATAAAAACTGAATAAGATACTCCAAAAGACCTAATCTTTGCATTTATTCTTGAGATCCATAAAGCTCTTATTTCTCTTTTTTTATTTCTTCTGTCCCTGAAAGCGTATTGAAGAGCCTTTATATTTGATTGTTTAGCAGTTTTATATAGTCTACTTCTAGCTCCATAATGACCTTTAGTAGCTTTTAGAACTTTCTTGTGCTTTTTTGAAGCTGTATTTGATTTTGTTGTTCTTGGCATATTTTAATTTACAAGCTTAGCAGCTCTTTCAAGAGTTGCTCCTTTAAGCTTATTTAGTCCTCTATTATGTCTTTTTCTTTTAGTAGATTGCTTTGAAAGAATATGATTTCTGTTGGCACTTCTACTTTTAATGGAAGAGCCAGTCTTCTTAAAGCGCTTAGATGCACCTGAATGTCTTTTTAACTTATAGCCCATAGCAATTATCTCATTTTTTCCTTTTAGAAGGTGAAAGAATCATCAGTAGCTGCCTTCCTTCAAGTGAAGGCTCTTGATCTACTTGTGATATATCAGATAGCTCATCCTTAAGTCTATTTAATAGATCTAACCCGATTTCACTGTTAAGGATTTCCCTCCCTCTAAAACGGACGGTTATTTTAGTCTTATCTCCAGAAAGAATAAAGCTTTTTATCTTTTTTAATTTTATATTGTAATCATTAATGTCCGTAGAGGGTCTAAACTTAATCTCTTTTAAAGTTGTTTTTTTTGTTTTTGATTTTGATGCTGAGGTGCTTTTCTTTTTATCAAAGATATATTTACCATAATTAAGTATTTTACAAACTATTGGACTTGCGCCTCCTGGAGAAACTTGAACTAAATCTAAAGACAAATCATTCGCCATTTGAATTGCTTCTTCAAGATCATGAAGACCCTGCTTATCTCCATTTTCATCAATCAAAAGAATTTTGTCTGCTTTTATAGCCTGATTTATTGGAGGAATATTTTTCTTTTTTAAGGAAGATTTTTGCAATTTTTATTTAGATTTAGAAAGAATTTAAAAGAGAAATTTGGGTAACCAAAAGTTGATATCTATTCATACAAAGGCATTTTAAAACTAGTTTTATTGAATTACAAATTTCTTTTATGGCTGAAGAATCTTTGATTCCCAAGTTGAATTATTTTTAAAAAAAAGTTGTCTTTTATTTAGTCTATTTTTATGGCCTTTCCAAAATTCGTAACTATATGGCTTACAGAGATAGCCTCCCCAATTTTTTGGTCTTTTAGATGTATTTCCTTCTGACAATACATTTATATAATTTTTTTTAATTTCTCTAAAAGATGCTATTGGCTGTGATTGATTTGAACTTATAGCTAAAGCATTTTTGTTTTTATCCCTATTTTTAAAATACTTATCAGAGAAATCATTTGGAGTCTTTTCTATTAAAGCTTTTATTCTGATCTGGACATTTATAGAACTCCAAAAAATTAAAGCGCTAATTTGATCATGACTTGTGAACTGATAACCTTTTGGCGAATTGTAGTTAGAAAAGAAAATAAAATTCTCATCAATAAAAAATTTTAAATTTACAAATCTTGAATCAACTTCATTCATCTTTGAAGAAAATGAAGAAATAGCAATTGCTTCAATATTTTTTTGATTCTTAGATAAAGCCTCCTTATAAAATTTCTTGAATTCTTTTAAAGGCTCTGAATTGTTTTTACCCTTGAAATTTATCATTTTTAAACTAGTTTTCTTGAAATAAATCTCTAGTGAAAACTTTTGAGCTCACATCATAAAGTTTTTGGTCATTTCTGTTAGCAATAATAATCTCACTTTTAGTCTTGAACTCTTCTAAAGATTCAATAATCTCAACACCACTAAGTCCTAATTCCCTGGCAAGAGGTTCAAAAATTAGGATTGTCTTTGATTTCTTTTTTAAGAGGTTTATTAGATCAAAAATTGCAGACTCTCTAAAATTATCAGAGTTAGATTTCATTATCAATCTATATATACCTATGATATTTTTACCGCTTTCTAAAATCTTTTCAGATAAGTATTCTTTTCTAGTCATATTACTTTTTATGGTAGCTGATATTAGATTCTGTGGGGTATTGTTAAAGCTCGTTTCCATCTGCTTAGAATCTTTTGGGAGACAATATCCCCCATATCCGAAAGATGGATTATTATAAAAATCCCCTATTCTAGGATCAAAACATATTCCTTTAATAAGCGCATCTGAGCTCATACCATTTTCCAAACAAAAGGTATCAAGTTCATTAAAGAAACTAACTCTCATTGCTAAATAAGTATTTGAAAAAAGTTTTACCGCTTCAGCTTCAGAACTCGTCATTATTAGTAAAGGGGGGTCATTTTCTGCAAAAGATAAAAGAAACTTTCCAATTCGTTCTGCATCTTCAGAATCAGACCCAATTATTATCCTAGAGGGTCTTATATTATCCTCTAGAGCATTACCCTCCCTCAAAAACTCTGGAGAAAATATAATTTTAGAATCATATCTTTCAACCATAGCTTCAGAAAAGCCAACTGGAACAGTTGACTTAATTAATACGAAAGCATCTTTATTAATTTTTCTTAATTCTTTTATAGATTTCTCAATTATAGATGTATTAAAAGCTCCTATTCCCTCATCAAAGTCAGTAGGTAAAGAGATAATTACTAAATCCGTATTCTTAAGAGACTCTCTCATATTGGTGTATGCGGAAATCTTATAATTATCTCTCAAAAGAAATTCGCTAATCATTTCATCTGATATTGGAGACTTCTTATTATTAATTTGATCAACTTTTTTACTGTCCAAATCATATATTGAGACAGAACACTTTTGCCCAAATAGAGCTGCATATGACATTCCAACATATCCAGCGCCAAAAATTGTTACTTTTTTAATTGATATTTCTAAATGCTTACTCATTTTGTAAAATATTTAAAATTTCTTCTGCGCAATCAGAAAAGAAAAGCTTTTTACTTTCATTATTTCTCCAATATGCCTCTGCACGAGAACTAATTGCAATAGTTTTAAGATTATAATCTAAACCCTCTGAAATAACTGTAGAAACAATTGCTAGATGAGAGCTGACCTTCTTAAGAATTGTATGAAGAGGTAATTTAGTAGAATTCTCAATTTCAAAATTATCTTTATTAAGTAATCTAAGCCTCCTAATCACTTCTTTTTTTTCATATTCGCTTGTAACAGGATGAAATCTGATCAAGAAATAATAATCTAATGGAGCTTCTTTAATTACCTTAAGTATTGTTTCAGGAATGAAGTAAGTCCAGCATAGCGATACTAATATAAGTTTCCTAGTAGAAAATTTATTAAATATACTTTCAAAAATATCGTCATAGTGTTTTGCAACTGAGTTATTGGACGAGAAATATAATTTAATCGGGTTTCCAAAAATTATTGATCTTTTTATATCGTTTTTAAATGACCACTTATCAATATTATTTGCATCTTCTTCATTCCAAACCAAAAATTTGTCTGGCATAGTTGAAAAAGAATCTTCTGGGAAATTCCTAAAATTATATGCTGGATGAAGATTTCCTTGAACTCCATGTTGAATATCAAATGTTTCAATTTTTTTGTTCTTTGCAGCAAAACATAATGCTGTAGTTACATATCCAAGATAGTGACTCATATAAATTTGTTTCGGTTGAATTCTTTTTAATATTTGTTCAAAAGATTTTGATATTTCTTTTATCAAAAGGACTTCTTTAAAAATATCGTTAAATCTTGGAACCATAAAGAGCTCTTTTTCGTCAGCAAAAAATTCTTCTAATTTTTGATATTCGGTCTCTAATTTATTTCTTTCCGATTTATTTTGATTAAAGTTTAGCCTTGATCTTATAAAGCTTCTTATTAGCATTGCTGATAAATCAATTTCACTATTAATTGATTTCTTTTTTTTCATATTATTTTGATTAGATCTTAGGATATAAAACTGTTCACTACTCAATGATTTCTTTTCTATGACTGGATCAATAAAAATATCAATCCATTTTTTTTGATACTCTATTCTTTTTGAGGATTCGTCGGAAAAAAATAAGAAATCTTTCTTTTCAAATGAAATCTTCTCTTCTCGCACAAAGATAACTTTAAAAATAGTCTTAAATATATCTCTACCTATAAACAGTTTTACTTTTTCAAAGACCCTTTTAGAGTAATTACTTAAATCAGTTACATTCGTATCAAGGTTGTTGAAATACTTAATTGCTATCTGATATTTGATAAGAGGCCAAATCTCTATACCATCATAAGAAAGATTTTTTAAATCATTAAGTTTTTCAAAATCGTAAATTTTTTCAATTATGCTTTTGTAATCATTCATACAAGAGTTTTTATTTTAAGAATTGAAGAAATCATTTTTTGCAAAATCAAAGACTGTTATTTTCCCATTGTGGAAAAAGGTATGGGCGGCGTCTTTCTTGTTTAAAAAATCTATATTTGGTGAATCTAAAACTTTTTCATCATAATTTTGTTCTGAAAGATTTGTAATCTCAGCTATACCAAATGATTTTCCATATCTATCAAAGCCTTGTTTTTGAAAAACTCTGAAAATTTTATCATTCTCAATTATCAATCCAGCATTTCTGCCCCTTAAAGAATCGAAGATTATTGGATTCCTATCTAATGGTGTCCATTCACATGAATCAAATGAATCTGAGAAAAAAATATGAAGTTCTGAACCCTCATGCTCCAAAGGTGAGCTATCTATATTTGAAAAAAGCCACCACTTTCCATTCTTTTTAAAAATCATGTTATCCATTGCTGAAACTTCTTTCATAAGTGTCTTATAAAAAATCCATTTTTTGGGGAAATCTAAACATTTATATAGCTTAATTTCCTTTGATTGATATGTTTCAGGGCACATAAATATCCCATCTTCATTAGAAAAGATAAATGGAAAGGATAAGTGAAAAGTTTCATCCAAAACCACACCATGACTCTTATAAGAATTGTTATTAATTTCATATGCAGCAATCCTTCCTTTTTTTTGTGTGTATGAATAATCTTCAACGAAACAAAAGTTTACGCCCTTATATTCAAAAGGAATGGGGTCAGCTAAAAACCTTTTCCTTGGATTTTTTATTAAATTTATTTTTTTTGGTGGTGGACTTCTCCAATCATCTTCAAATATATAACCTACTGTCCAGCGAGAAGTTATTCCAATTAAGCCATAGATGACCTTTTTAAATATTCTAAAAAATGTTTTAAATAAATATTGTATTTGTATTAATAGATTCGGGGTTGTGTATATCTTACTTTTGGTCAAATCAGTTTTTATTTCAGATGGTAAAGAATTATTGTTTGATATATTTTCAAGAAGACTTACCAAAAAGTGATAGGATTTTGTAAAAATCTTTTCTCTATTAAGAAAGTACATGAAAGATGTCCCAATTGACCCCTTGATTAATACCTTTCCCCCATCTAAATCTTCATTTAATTTCTGAATTATAAATCCTGTTGAATCCCTTTCGAGGAAGACCTCCCAAAAACCTGGAGGGCCTCCACGAAAGAAATTGTTATCTCCATGGTGAAACGATAGAATCCCGAACCTGCATATATTTAAGATATCACCCTTCAATATCCCACTACCTGCTCTTATTAAAACGTCAAGACCTTGCTTTCTAATTTTTAATAAATCTTTTTCAGAAAAATGATGAACAAAACCTGATTTAGATATTTTAGGCTCATCAAAAATCTTTTTAATGTTTTTCGTATTAACTGATGAAGTACTTTTATGAAGTTTATTAGTAAATTGGTTTAAAGCAAACTCTTCCAAGACCTCAATTAATTTGAAAGAGAAGTCATTTACTAACCTTTTTATGCTTCTAGTTCTTAAAAAGAAAGCTGCTTTTTGTAGAAAATTATTGGAAGATTTTGGAGTTTTTTGAATTATGAAAGTTGAAATCTTAAATGATCCTTTTTTTTCTGATTCTCTAATTAGCAAATCAGATAGATAAGATTTTTGATCATCATCTATTATAATTCCTACTTTTAATTGTTTCACAATCACTTAATTAGATCTAATATTTTTTTTGCTCTAACTTCCCAAGAAAACTTATTTTTTAAATCTGAAGCAGCATTTTTAGCAATTTTTTCTCTTAAGGCATAATCACTCTTAAGATCCTCCAGACATTGTATCCACTCATTAATGTCATCAGGTTCGCACAGCAGGCAATTATTACCATCCTCAAGAACTTCTCTTAAAACTGAAATATTCGAACAAATTATTGGCTTTCGAGAGTTCATATACTCGAATACTTTTAATGGCGACATCCATTTTTCAGTGTTAAAACCATCTTGAATTGTAACTTTTTTTTGATATGGCGCTATTAAAACATCCATTCTTTTAAAAAAATTATTCACCTCATTAGGATTTATAAAACCAAGCAATTCAATGTTAGTAATCCTTTCATCAAGTAGTTTGTTTTTATACATTTCTATTTCTTTTTCATTTCCGCCTGCGATCCAAATCTTAACCCATTCACACCTTTTCGCGATCTCAAATAATAGTTTAATGCCTCTTCCCTTATATAAATGCCCAGCATATCCAACATTTAACTTTTCAATGGGACCTTTTTTATTAATAATGTCTACTTCTGAGTAGTCAGCGCCATCTGGCAAAACAAATATTTTATCCTCTGGCATACCTTCATCTACAAATATTTTTTTTAATGGCTGGGTTATTACTATTAATCCACAAAAATTTGGGAGATGCTTCAAAAATTTAAAAAGATTTATTTGCAATCTGCTATTTTTATTAATTGGTGCATGTATTTCAATAAGAGTTTTAAAGAAAATTGAGGATAAGAATCCACCAAGAAAGAACCTAGAAATAATTAAATCTGGCTTTATCTTTATTGCTAATAATAATGATTTAAAAGCAAGGGTATAATTTAAAAATATATTTTTTGGATGCTTTGAAAAGTAAAAACCAAAATTATTTTTTGTTCCATAATAGTCATTGATTTCTTCTTCATTTAAATTTGCTTCTGAATTTCCGGAACAGAATAAATCTAATTTAGTAACCAAATCAGATAATGAAGAACAAATTTTCATTATATGAACACTGTGTGCAGTTTTAGACGGAATTTTTGCAAGTGACAAATATAAAACTTTCATAAAATCTTTTCTAACTTCCTAAAAATAAAATTTTTTGATATCTCTTAGAGTTCTCAATTAAGTCAACGCTTATCATTCTTCCATCATTGTTCCATCTTGGATGAAGATCACATCTTTTTGGTCCTATAAATTTTGGATCTATTTTCCATTTATTAAGTTGGTACAAATTTTTTGAACATATATCAAATTGAAGTAAATGTTGAAATAACTTTGGATCTGGAGTTGTATCAATAAGGACTCGATTAGTTTTTGAATCAAACATTGGATGACCATCAAAGTCTGATTTAAAGATATCTTCTCTTTGAAAAGTTGAAAGATCATAAATTGAATAATGCCATTGAAGACTTGAGTCTCTATTCACGGCAAATATTTTATGCTCCCCCACCCAGCAAAAATGTGAAACCTTTCTATTGATTTCTATGTTAAAAACTTTTTTATTATCTCCTAGACTCATGCCTTGAAAATAAATATTTCTAGATGACGTATTTTCATCTATTAGAAACCAAATAGCATAATGATCTAATGGCGAAAAAGATAAATGGTTGATATAAAGATTTCTTGAAGAAGATTTCGAAATTTCAGCCAAGTATTCGTATGAAGCTAAAAGTTTGATATCTTCATTATCTCTGTCGATAAGAAAAATTCCGTCATTAGAGTAGTTAAGAACATTCTTATAATCTCTATTTTCAATACCATATCCTGGCCTGTTTTTGGATAAATAGTAAAAGTTACAACTTAAGCCCAGACTACTATTCCTATTCATACAATAGATTGGTTTGTCTATCATAGCCACTTTCTCAAGCGAGTTAATGTCTATCGAAATATTTTTAGCGACGTTTTTTTCAAGAATATTATAGTTAATAGTGTTATTTTTGAAACGGTAATCCCATTGCAGCATGGCGCCCTGTTGAGATGAAAAAGCGTTAGAGGAGCCAACTTTAATAAACTCTTTTTTTTTTGAGTTCAAATTAAAAAAGCCAATATCTAGGTCGGTCCCATTTGATCTGTGACTTAAAACTAACTCAGATGAGTTGTTAAAAGGCTTTCTGTCATGGTAACCAAAAAAAATATTCTCTTTATCAACTAAATCTATTTCATATTTTATTTTTTCTGAAATATCTTCGCCCAAGATATTCTTTGGGAAAAACGCATAATATTTTCTTCTTAATTTAGCAAAAAAATTCTTCGAAATTATCATTTAGATTCAAACTATAAATGATTCTAAAAATGCATCGCCAGCTTCGACATCTTTAGCTGCTTTTTTCCCAATCAAAAGGTCGATATCATATGGTCTAATGGCATTATCTGGACATGGTCTTAATACATCAAGATGATCTCTAGAAATTATTTCTCCTTTTTTAATATCAAATTTTGCTCTTACACATCTCTGTTGGACAATTCTTGAATCGATTTCATTCTTTTCAATTATTTTTGAACCTGTTCCGAGAGAATAGAAAGCTTCCTTTGAGAGAAAAACCATTTCTTTCCAACTTTCTGGATTAACGGCAAATTTATGGTCAGGCCCATCTCTATCATTATCATCAGTAAAGTGTTTTTCAAATACTCTCGCACCTAGAGATATTGAAGCAACAACAGTAGCTGGATTCATACTATGATCAGATAATCCTAAAACCATTCCTGGATACTCTTTTGAAAACTGTCTTAAGACATTTAAATTTGCAAATGATGATTTATTTGAGTCAGTTGAATAGTTTGTGTTGCACTGCATTAAGCAAAGTTTTGGATTATGGCTCAAAATTGTGCCAACAGCTCTGTCTACATCCTCCATTGAGGCTGCACCAGATGCAAGTAAAACTGTTTTATTCTTTTTTGCAATATACTCCAAGATCTCTAGCCAAGTTATATCACCTGATCCAATTTTATAAACATCCAAAAACTCCTCAACGTGATCAACTGAACCAAAATCATACGGAGAAGTAAAATAAGTAATATCAGTTTCTGCACATTTTTCAACAATGGATTTTGTCCACTCTTGAGAAATACTTGCATCTTCATATGTCTCATAAACAGATTTTTTCCAGCCTGATTGATGTGTAGAATTTGAATTTAAGTTTTCAAAACCATACTTACTTACAATCTTGCTAGCAATAAAGTTTTGAAATTTTACAGCATCTGCACCGGATTCTTTTGCTAGCTCAATAAGCTTAAATGCTCTATCTAGGGAGCCATCGTGATTGGCGCCAACATCTGCTATAAAGTATGGCTCCTCATCAATAGCCAACCTTCTTTTTTCTATAAAAAGCTCTTTATCATACATATTCTAATTATCCCAAATTATTTTATTTAATCCATCAATAATAGAAAATTCGTAATTAAATTTGGTTTTAAATAAATTACAATCAAGGGTTGTGTTTTTTGGTCTGAGTATTCCATCTTTTGGTAGTTCAGAAGAAACCTTTTTTATTTCTGATTTTGAATCCACAAAGTAATTTTTTGTTAGTTTCAAGAAATCATACTTACTTAGATGTTCCTTTGAGCCAAAATGGATAATACCTTTATAATCTCTCTCAATTAATTTCTTAATGCCTTCACCAACCTGTATTAAATGCACTGGATTGAAAATATAGTCATCGAAACCTTTTATACTTATATTTTTTTTAAAGTTATCTGCAGCCCAATTAAGAAGGGAGTTATTAGCACCTTTGCCTAATCCATAAATATTAGTTCTTAAAACAATCGAGTTATTTGCTTCAAGAATTATATCTTCTCCTAAACTTTTAGACTCTGCATATTTATTGAGAGGATTTTTTTTTGAATCTTCATTATAGTTTCCAACTTCTCCATCAAAAACTGAATCTGTTGATACATATATTATCTTGGAATCATTGAATGTTTTTTTAATTCTACTGTTAATCTCGCCATTCGCGAGATCAGCTTCATGAGGAAATTTCTCACAGTACTCTAATGAAGTAATTCCTGCACAATTTATAACAACATCTGGATTAAAAAAACTTCTTAAAGATTTAAGCTTAGAGTCACAATTTTTATCTAAGAAATCTATTTTAAAAAAATCATTGTTTGTGTATTTATTATTAGATCTTGAGACAGCTAAAACTTTGTTATCTATTTGATTGAAGTAACTCATCAATGAAGATCCAAGCATTCCATTCGATCCAAGTATTAGAATATTCATTCAAGAAACTTCCCTTTTTTTGCTAGCATTTCAAATTTTATTTCAGCTAGCTCCCAATCTTCTATATTATCTATGTCTTGAACAAACCATGGATGCAATTCAACTCCTCCATTTTTTTCTAAAAAAACAGTTCTATGTTCCATAAATTGCTTTGTTGATAAGAAATAAAACATCCCTGCATCATGATAGGTATTTTCTAAATCCTGTGATCTGCTTTTAAGATTCTCTGGCCATATCATTTTAAAAAGATTATTTTCTTTTTCTTTGGATAATGACCTCCATATAGGGTAAGAGTATTGTGATACAGGGAATAAAGAATGAAATGCGCCATCAAAAAAAACTTTTTCACATCTTTTTAGAAAATCTGATGTAATAAATGGAGCAGTGGCAAGAATACAGCAAATATATTCTATATTTTTAGTTTCAGTATCAAGCCTATTGATTGTCTCATATATTACATCCCCAAGATGACTATGATCATCAGAAGTGTTCTCTGATCTTAAAAATGGAACTTCAGCGCCAAATGATCTCGAAATATTTGCTATTGTTTCATCATCAGTTGATACAATTACCTTATCAAATAAATTACTTTTTATTGCAGCATCAATTGAATACTTGATTATGGGATAGCCAACGAAATTCTTTATATTTTTTTTTGGTATTCTTTTGCTGCCAACTCTTGCAGGAATAATTGCTAGTCTAAGTTTTTCATTCATTCAGTAATTCGCTTGAAATAAGATCTCTTAATTGTTCCACGTTAAGAAAATCTTTATTCGAGTCTGAAGAATATGAGAAAGGCTTCTCAATCTTTTTTGTCTTAAGTTTAGACTGGAATTCTTCAATACTCCACATTGGTTTGGTTGGCAATATAAAGAAATAGTCATCATCATAGAAGGTATTAAAAGAATCAGAAAAGCTAATCATTTCTTCGTGAAGTTTTTCACCTGGCCTAATTCCAATAATCTTTATTTCTGATTCTTTGCAAATTGCTTTTGCAACATCAGTAATATTATACGAAGGAATTTTAGGTACTAATATTTCACCGCCCATACACTTTTCAAGCGCAAATAAGACCATTTCTACACCTTCTTTAAGAGTAATGTTGAACCTTGTCATTCTTTCATCAGTGATAGGTAATATCTTTTTTTCTTTTTCTTTCAGGAAAAAAGGCATTACTGAGCCGTTGCTACCCATAACATTTCCATACCTAACAACAGAAAATCGTTTATTTGTTGGTCCCTTAATATTATTTGCTGCTACAAATAATTTATCTGATGCTAACTTGGTAGCTCCATAAAGGTTAATCGGTGAACAAGCCTTGTCTGTAGAAAGGGCAACCACACTTTCAATTGTTTCAATCTTAAGAGATGCATTGATTACATTCTGAGCACCTATAACATTTGTTTTAACACACTCATCTGGATTATATTCTGCAACAGGAACATGCTTCATAGCTGCTGCATGAATAACATAGTTTATTCCATATAACGCCCTTTCTAATCTATCATAATCTCTAACATCACCAATAAAATACCTTATTGCTGGATATTCAGATTCGGGAAATTTCTTTGCCATCTGAAACTGCTTCTGCTCGTCTCTTGAATAAATTACTAGGCGATCAATACTAGGAGAAGTTTTGAATATCTGTTCCACTAAGGCGTTTCCAAGAGATCCTGTCCCCCCAGTTATAAGTAGCGATTTACCATTAAGATTCATTTTTAAAAATAATTTAGTATGTTTTTTTTGTACATATCAAAACTAAGATGCTTATCATAGCTTATTCTTGCTTTTTTCTCATAATCATTTAACAGGTTAATATCATTCTTGAGCATTAGAACGCTTTCAGAAAAACTCTTGATATTTTCTGGATCTATAAGTACTGCAGAATTTTCATTTTCAAATAAATCTCTATTGCCTTCAATATTAGAAGCAATAATTGCTTTACCAAAGAATAAAGACTCTCTCAGTATTCTTGATACACCCTCTGCTCCAGATGGATGGATAACTAAATCACAATATCTTAGATAATCTACATAGTCCTCTCTATACCCAAGAAAGTGAACACGATGGCTTATTTTATTTTTCTCAATATATTCTTTTAAGTTGCTAAAGTAATCATCATTAAAATATTCACCAATTAAAAATAAATTTATTTTTTGATCTTTTAGATATAATTCTTTAAAAACTTTAAGGCAAAAATCTTGTCTTTTTCTTTTTTGAATAGTTGCTACATAAACTATATTAAAGCATTTAACATCTTTGAAAATCTGTGATTTTTTTACAGCTTTCTTTATTTTAAGTTTTCTTTCATTAATTGAAGGAAGAAAAGAGAACGTTTCAACTTCCAATTCATTATGTATTTGCCTAAAATTTTCCTCTTGCAATTGAGACTGAAAAAGTATTTTATCGACTTTCGCTAAGTACGCACTATATGATGAATTGTCTCTAGCGCCATTAATTATTTTAGAGAAATTCCCAATAGTTTCGATGCTACCAGCATGATTTTGAATTATGCAAATGTCTTTTATAGTAATTTGCTTTAACTCCTCTAAGTCTCTAAGAGAAATAAAACTTGAAAGAAATATTTTTTGAGTAGTTTTTAAAAATTCCTGAGATCTTTTTAAGTCCTTAAAAAAAACAATATATAAAAAAAAGCTATATAAGGTCTTTAAGAAAGATTTTAGGAAATTTGATGAAGGATTATTTTTTTTAACGAAAGGGAAATATAAAACCCCTAATCCAAATCTTTCTTTAACGATTGTTATTAAGGTTTTAATAGATGAATAGTAGTTGAATCCTATAATAAAAATTTTTACATCATATCTTTCCTGAAGAGCTTCAACTATGTCGAGAGTCGTCCAAAACCCTCCTGTAGAAGGTGCAATTTGATCTATTGCTACAATTAACTTACTTTTCAACTTCGTTATTAAAGTCTAGATCAAAGAATGTCTTTTTAACTTCTAAATCAACATTTGAAAGTTTTTCAGCAATTTTTAAAGCTGCACTCCCATCGCCAAAGATTTTATCTGAATTATACTTACCATGATTTATCTGTTCCATGATTGCATCAGCGATTTGTTTTCTATCATAATCAGCATCTACAATGTTGCTTCCTCTTTCTCTATTAGATTGTCTAGAACCAATATTTACAGAAGGAACTCCTAAAAATGCTCCCTCCCTGAGAGCGCTAGATGAATTTCCTATCAAACAGGAGGCATTATTAATAAGCTTTGCATAATCAGTTATTGGAAAATTAATATAGAAATGTATTGGAAGGGTTTCATTTTTTTCTCTTAAAAGTCTCAGCTGTTTTGATATATCATCTGTTCCAGCATCTATATTTGGCCACAGCCATACTGTTTGAATCTTTAGATCTTTAATAGCTTCAATTGTTTCAATAATTTGACCTTTAGCTGATGTAAATTCATTAGTAACTGAATGTTGCAAAACCACTAAATATTTATTTTTGAAGTCTATTTCATCTCCAATTCCAGCAGTCTTATATTTTTTTAAAAAATCTTCATCTATGGATAAATCAACATCAGCTATTTCATCAATAGCTGGACACCCAAAGTTAAAAACTTTTTTTCTATCTTCACCCATTTGTATTAGTCTTTTCTTACTTAAATCGGTTGCAGGAAAATGAATATGAGCAAGTTTTGTTATTGCATGCCTGACACTTTCGTCTATAGATCCTGTAAGTTCTCCCCCCTGAGTGTGCGCCAAAGGAATATTCATGTAACTTGAAGAAATTGCAGTCGCTATAGTTTCATATCGATCTGCTACAGTGAGAACAATATCTGGCTTTAAATTATTTAGAGCATTTGACATCTCCATTATGGCCATTCCAGTAGATTTAACCATTGTTTCAAGATTTCCTCCTTCAACAACCATATAAATTGAGTGATTTATATTGAAGCCATCTTTTTCAATTAGGTCTGAAACATTCCCATATTTTCTTAGCAATGCTGAAGCGCTAACTACTAGTTGAAGCTCAAGATCTTCTCTTTTATTTATTTCTCTTAAAAGAGACCTAATCCTTCCGTAATTTGCTCTGCTAGCAACAACAACACATATTTTTCGCCTTTTCATTCTTGAAAATCTCCCTTACTAATATATGAGCCTTTTTTTATATCTTTATTAGCTTTTGAACCAATGACTTCAAACCATTTATCAGCACCAACACCAACAAGCGGCTTCTTGGTTGAAAGATGTTCAGGCTTTATAGTTTCACCTTTAGAAATATGCTTATTAGCAATTATTGATTTAAAGAAAATCTTTCTCATATTTGATAATTCTTTTGCAACCTTGTCCTTATCTACTGGATTTTCTTGAGCCTCACATATCCATCTGGCCCCTTCAACAAGGGAACTCAACTCAACAGGATCAAGGCTAGAGGACACATCTGGACCAAAAATTTCTTTATGAAAGGTTACATGCACCTCAATGTGCCTTACACCCATAGTCAATGCTGCTAGTGATGAGTAAATATTACCGCTATGATCAGAAAACCCTATATTCAAATCAAATTCGTCCATATAATCCTGAATTATATTCAAGCCTAAATTCTTTGGTGTAACTGGATACTGGCTAGTACATTGCATTAGAACGACCTCGCTATTATTTTTTTGCAAAATATCTAACGCTTTTTTTATTTCAGAAACTTTAGACAGTCCAGATGATATAAAGATTTTCTTATTCGATTTTGATATTTTCTCAAGTAACTGGAAGTTTGTTACCTCGCCCGAAGCTATTTTCCATCCATCGATATCAATTTTTTCAAGTAATTTTACTGCTTTTAAAGAAAATGGAGAGCATATGAAATCAATTTTTAGATCTTTAGCATGCTCTCTAAGGTCTAGCCATGAATCCTCCGAAAACTCCATTCTTTTCCAATAATCATATCTTGTCTTGTCCTGTGTTCTTAATTTAATCCGCCATGGCTCATCTTTTGAGCTCTCTTCAGATGCAAAATGACATTGAAACTTTACCGCTGAAGCTCCTGATTTTGCTGCCATATCAATCATAGAATGAGCAATCCCCAAACTTCCTTCATGAGTTTGTGCAATTTCAGCAATAATATATGGCTTTAAAAATTCTTTTGACTTCATTTTTTGTTACTTGTTATTGTAATATTTAGTATTTTCATATCTTAAAATATATTCCGCAATCATAAAATCGTATTTATTATTTATATTTATTGATTTATTTTCTGGCATCTCATATGGAATGCATCTTTTTCCAAAGAAATCTTTATATTTAATAATTTGAGATTTTCTAGTCATGTAGATGCAGCCATTTAAAGCATAAACTTTTTCAAGCTTCTGTCTTGGTATTGATGAATTTGATCCCTCTAAATAGGGTTGAAGGATACCATTTTTAATTTTTTTCATTTTTTTTGGATGAGGCTCTTCAATCTTATTAACTGAAACAACACTATCACATCTATTTTTATTTATGATACTTATACAATTCATTATGTCATCTTTACTTCTGAAAGGAGATGTTGGTTGCAGTAAGCATACTGCCTCATAATTATTTTCTAATCTATTAATAATATCTAAAACAGTAAAAATAGTTTTTGAATAATCTGATGCAAGCTTTTTAGGCCTTAAAAATGGAGTCTTGATCTCAAATGGTTCTCCCATCTTAATTATTTCCTTACTATCTGATGAAATGATGATATTTTCTTTTGGAAAGGTTTTTGATGCAGTTTCAAGCGTATAGTTTATAAGTGGTATACCTGCTAGTTTTTTAATATTTTTATTTTTGATTCCTTTGGATCCTGATCTTGCTGGGACTATACAGAGTATATTTTCTGGTGTAATTTTCATCTTTTAGAACTAACTTTACCTATAAAATTCAGAAAAATACTCTTCCCATGATTAAAATATAAAATTAAAAAAGAGGATGTGATCAAAAGAGAGAACAATATTGCTGAAATGAGGGTATCAATTAGGGAACCCATGATAGGTTTTTGAAATCCTGGTATATCAAATATTGAAAAATAAAGACTAAAATTAAGAAAATAAAAAAAGGCCGTAATATATATAGAGCATTGCAGGAATGACTTTAATAACTTAAGTGAATACGTTGAAAAAAATAAATAAAGGTTTAGTAGTACGAATATTAAAATTGAGGAAAATAAATAAAGCTGAATAATTTCTTGTAATCCAGGATTCTCACAAATAAAAAAATTAATCAAAAAAAATAGTACGCCAGAAAGAATAATGAGGATCTTTGTATAAAGATATTTTAAAATATCAAGTATCTGCATTAAGAAGAATGAAATAGAGGTCAATAAATAAAATGTGCAGATATATTTAAACAAGAACAATGCTTGCTTAAAGTCATTCAGAAATATTTCAATTATTAAGAAATATAATATAGCTAACAATCCAGCTACTATTGAATTAAAGAATATATGATTTTTTAAATTCTCACTTTCTATAAAATAATTTATATGTTTTTTTGAAATTGGCTCTTTATTAAAGCTCTTAGCAAAATTATTTCTATGAGATAAGGCAAATATATGTCCTACAGGAAGCTTTTCATCAATGCTCATATTTGAGATTGCAAAAACGAGGTACCCCACTTCCTTGATCGGTAAAAAGCTTGAAGAAAATAATATTGGAGATTTTACTAAGATATTCTTACTTAGATTACCTAACATTATTGGCAGGCCTGTTCTGAGAAGATTATATATATTTCTATTAATTATGAATTTGGGTAAAGTTCCTAAGTAAAAGTTTCTAAGAATTACACTACTAATAATTTTTGAAAGGACTATAGAAAAAATAAATCCCTTATATCCAAAAATAAAAACTAAAAAAAGCGAAAAAAGAGAGTCTACTAATGGCCTTATAGAAACATAAACTGACCAAACCTTTAATTGGTTTTCACCTTTGAAGGAATTATAAAAGAAACTCTCTAGGTTGCTTGTTAAAAAAATCAATATTATAAAAATTATTATTGAAAGTTCTTTTATTTTCAGTATTTCTCCAAAAAGAAAGAAATAACAAAGAAAGAAAATAGATATTAAAAATGAGGAAATAATTAGGAAAGTAAATACTGCATTATAAATATCCTTTTGCAATGATTTATCTTTAAATCCCTTTGAAATTGGAAGTTCTCTATTAAGACCATTAAAAATCCCTAAATTTCCATAACTTAAAAACTGTGCAACCACTGTTGCTATTCCATAGAACCCATAGCCCTCAGCACCTATGACTTTAGCAATAATAATTCCTATTGGTAATGTTATTGATTTTGTTAAAAACGTAATCCCTGAACCAAGGAAAAGATTCTTACTAACATTTGTCTCTGAAATATTTTTAAGTCTTGAAAAGATCTTCATATTTTGTTGTTATTTTATCCCAAGCATAATTTTCTTTTAATCTTTGACTTGATTTATAACTTAAAAGATCTTCATCACTAAGGTTGACGAAGTATTCCAAACTGCTATCAAACTTATCAAAATAAAAACCTTCTTCATCAAGAGTACTCCTGTTTTGTGGCGCATCAAAGGATGCAATTGGACATCCAATACAAATAGCTTCAACTAAAGATGGTGCAGTACCACATAGTGAATGAGTATGAATATACCCCTTCGAGTTTTTTCTAATAGAATCTAGTAGTTTTCGATCAAACAAACCATTAATAAAAAAAATATTCCTACAATCTTTAAATTCGTCAAGAACTTTCTTTCCATAATCTGATTTATCTAAGACACTTATTAAAACAAGATTTCTCTGACTTACCGAAAAGAATTTACATAATTCATATAAATTATTATCTTCAATAGCTCTTCCCATAGAAATAAAATAGTCATTATTGGTAAATGGATATTTTATTCTTAAGTCTTCCTTATCTAATAAGTTGTTATCAATTTTTGATCCATAAGAGATTATGTGAGCTTTATGGAGAACAGATTTTGGTGTTATTTTAGTAAAATAAGCATTATCTAAAATGATTTTATCCGCAGACTTATAAGAACAGTAATAACAAAGTTTAAGATAAAGTCTTGCCAAGTTAGAAAACGAAGATCTTCTTGTTTCAATGCCATCAAGATTAACAATGACTAAAAGTTTTAAAAAGATCTTAAGGAGTGTTATTAGCGGCATTCCCTGTGAGCCAAGCAATAATAGTTTTCTTGAATAAAAGAGAGAGATTAAAATACATAAAAAATCATAAATTACTCCCTGAATACCAGAAGCAGACAAAGGTAATCGGATTACTTTAACTTTAGAGGGGGTTTTAAGACTCTTTTTGGAAATCTTTGAAGCAAATATTATGTACCTCATATCGTTTTTTTTATTCTCAACTAGATTGTCTACCAAGGTTTCAAAACCTCCATGATTTGCATACAAACCATGAGTGCCGATAATACAAACTGAATTAGGTTTCATAATAAAATTTTTTAATCATTCATATAATTTAGCTTTAATACATAGTTATATTGAGTTAAAAAGATAAAAATAAAAACTGGATAAAATAAAGTTACTGAGCTGTAAATAAAAAAATCAAAAGCTAATAACAATGTATAAGATTTTAATATTAAGTACTCCTTATTTACTCCTTCAAAATTACTGTTTAGCTTAATCTTTTTGAATAGACTTCTAATCATAAAAATTATAATAGAGACGCCTATAACTCCGTGTTGGAGGAAAACCCAAACAACTCCCATTCTTGCTCCATATCTTATCCCAATAAAGTCTGTTACGCCTCCAGTATTAGCTTGTATGATTCCAGCTCCTGCCCCAAATATTAAGTCTATTATTCCTATATTTAGAGAATATCCTAACAGGTAAAATAAGCTTTGAAATCTAGAATAATCCCATACTGTCAGGTCAGCTCTATAAACGTAGTTCCATATAAATGAAGTTAAGAATTCAAAATCAAATTCTCCAAATAATTCTCCACTTTGATTCAAGAAAGGATTAATAATTGCTATCAGATAAATAAAAATTGGTAATCCAAAAATAAAATATTTAAAGTTATTTTTAAGAAATATACTAATTCTAAATTTTCCATCAACTTTCATTAGAGAATATTGAATATAAAAAAAGAATAATGGTGCTAGTAGAAGGATTGCTCTTTTTTCATTTATTTGGCTTATCAAGATAAAAGACAGGGCTAAATAAAGATATGTGTTCTTTTTTTCAATCAGATAGTTAATTAAATAGTAAGAAAAGCCTGCAATCGATATTATTGTGGTAGCGCTTCCATCCCTCATACTTATTGTACCTGCTGGATCTTCACTAAACCCTATTAACAAGAATTTTATTACATAGACGGGGATTTGAATTAATAATATCCATACTCCAAAGTCTCTTATGATTTTAGAAGTTCTTATGTCAGTTAAATTAATTAAAGCAAATAAAAAAGTAATAAAGAATCCAATTACAGTTTTGTTGTAGCTCAATAGGTCTGTAAATGAAGCTGAAGCAAATAATGAACTTATGAAGCTTGTCACAAGAAATAAAAAGAATAGTGTTACTAATGGGAAGTAAACTTTCTTTTTATTAAGGCAAACAAAGCACAAAAATAAGGAAATTAAAAATGCAATCAAGTTTGTACTTGAATTAATTCCAATTATCTCAAAAAAACCTCTTAGCCCAAGCAAAATCGCTATTGCTAAGCTTGAAAGTAATATTAAGTAGTTCATATTAAAATTATGAGATTTTTATCTCAAATAAATGATCTGATATTTTCTTTGCAATAAAATTGTCTTCCAAGTTGAGAATGTTTGAGAAGTTTTTAATCTTTTTATTTATCTCATCTGACTTGAAGCCATTTAGCTTTGCTTCCATTAACTCATCATTATTATTAATAAATATGTCTCTTGCCTTCATTTTAAGAATATTTATAAGGATATTTTTAAAATCTATTTTGGACTCTTGAGATTTATTTATGAGGTCATCAGATATCAAATTTAATGAATCTAATGAGAATGATAAATTATCTTCAATAACTTCTGAATTTATTTTGTTTCTTAGAAAATTATAATCATCCAAATCTTGGACTATCTGTTGTGGTGAGGATTCAATACTTATCTTTAGCGGCAGAGGACAAATAAATGTTTCATCTAAATCTTTTGGAAGAACGCTTATAGGAATCTTATCTAAACAAAAAGCTTCTAATGCAGTAGTGCAATCAGTATGGATCACAGTTTTTGAGGCAATAATCCAAGGAATAACTGAATCTGATTTATTGATAATAAAGTTTTCATTATTTTTGAAATTTTCTTTATAGAAAATAGTTGATTCTTCCGGATGAGGTCTCAGAATAACTTTCTTTGATGCAGATAATAGTCTTGAAATAGTTTCTAAAATAATATTTATTTTTTGGTGATCTTGTGCAATTATTTTTTTAATTTGAGGAAATCTATGTTCATAATTATTAATAACGAAGCTGTTTCCTCTTATGTTATTTCCAAAGCTCATATTTGTGTTAATCAGAATAAAATCACCAAAATCTTTCTGTAGTTTTCTTACATCCCTTGAAAATATTGATCTAAATTCCTTTTTTAGTATTTCAAATCTTGGATGGCCAGTGACTATTGAATTTTTGTAACTGTGCCCGTAAATTTCTTTTTGATTTTTACCCCACAAATATACCCTTTCAGCTTGCTCAAAAAGGGTTTGAGAGTATCTACTTTTAAGAGAGCTGTTATCATTGAAGTCAACCGCACCTTCCTCATCAAGGCTGAAAATATAGCCTTGTCTATTTTTAATATTGTTATATAAGTTTTCTGATTGGCCTTTATGATATCCCTTATCAAGATAATTAAAATTTGTCATACTTTCTATTAAGGGCAATAACTTACCTTTACTTCCTAAAAAAACCATTGCATCCTTTTGGGCAAGTTTTAAGGATAATAGTAATTTATAATCTAGTTCCCTTACTGATGTTTCAATAGGTATTAAAAAGATCTTTGGCATTAAGAATTATTGGAAACAATTAAGCAAAGTCATCCTTAAGAAGTGAAATTATGAATGAATCAAAATATTCTCCATCAAAATAGCAGTTTTGTCTTAGCTTTCCATCTACCTCAAATCCAAAATTCTTAGTAAAAAAATCAATCTTTGCATGATCAAATTCATATAATTCCATCCAAATCTTATTAAGATTCAATTCATTAAAGCCATACTTAAGAAGCAAATTTGTAGCATTTGTGGCGTAAACTTCATCGATATATTTTCTATCCTTTCCTATATAAAATGAGAAATCTGCGTTTCGAGCAATCCAATCAATATAAGTAAGCCCACATGCCCCTATAAGCTCTGAGTTTTTGTTATCAAAGATAGAAAACATAAAATCTGATTTACTTTTAGTAATTTGTTTAAACCAACTATGTTGTTGATGCATATTTAATTCTCTGAATTCTCTAAAATTCTTTCTAAATTCTGCAATATTTCTCCACTCAAGCAGTTTCTCTAGATCCGCCTCTTCTACTGCTTTTAAAAAAACTTTATCCCCTCTTATCATGTTAGCATCCTCCTTAGATAAAAATTATATCCTCATAACCTGAAAACCACTCTCCTCAAGTGTGCTCCTGTCAAATGCAGATTTTAAATCAAAAAAAACAGGTCTTTCAGATTTTTTACAAAGCAATCTATATTCTTCAAATGATTTTTTTAAAAATTCTTTATGAGGCACCATCATGCAAATGACATCTATATCATTAGTATTGTCTATCTTTTTAATCCTCTTTTTAAACTTTTTTGGGATTTCATCTTCTAAAAGATGAGGATCACAATAAAGTACTTCAGCTCCCCAATCTAAAAATTCCTCAATAAAGTCAAAAACTTTACTATTTCTGAGATCTGGACAATTTTCTTTAAAAGTAAGGCCAAAAATACCAATTTTGACTTCTTCTGGATCAAGTCCCATTTCATTAAGGGTTTTAATTAGATTGGTAGAGATTTCTCTTGGAAAATTGTCATTAATTTTCCTACCTGAAAGTAAGACTTCAGGTTTATATCCCAGAGCTTCTGCCTTATATGTCAAATAATATGGGTCAACGCTTATGCAATGCCCTCCAACTAGTCCTGGAACAAATGGAAGAAAATTCCACTTTGTTCCAGCTGCTTCAAGAACATCATGGGTATCAATACCAATTTTTCTGAATATGTGTGATAACTCATTAACAAAGGCTATATTTAAATCTCTTTGAGAATTTTCAATTACTTTTGCAGCCTCGGCAACTTTTATTGATGAAGCTTTAAAAATACCGGCCTCAATAACTGATCCATAAATAAATTCTAGTTTATCTAGTGTTTCTTTATTGCTTGCAGAAATCACCTTTTTAATTTTCTTGATTGTGTGAACCTTATCTCCGGGATTAATCCTCTCTGGGCTGTATCCTGCAAAAAAATCAATGTTATATTTAAGTGTCGATTTTTTTTCAATAATTGGTATACAAAACTCTTCAGTACATCCAGGATAAACAGTTGATTCAAATACAACGATATCTCCTTTTTCAATAAATCTTCCAACTAATTCAGATGCAGATTCTAAAAAAGTAAGATCGGGTTCATTGTTATTGTCTATTGGAGTTGGCACAGTAACTATATAGATGTTGTTAAATTGAAGCTTTTTTTCAGAATTAGTAATATTTAGATTACTTAAATTCTTTAAAATACTTGATTCAACCTCTCCAGTTATATCATTGTTGTCATTTAGCTGAGTTACTCTGACATCATTGACATCAAAGCCAACAACCGAAAACTTTTCTGACAATGCTGTTGCAAGTGGAAGCCCAACATAGCCAAGACCAATGATGGCGATTCTAAAAGATTCCTCTTTAAATTCCTTCATACTCTTTGTACCAATCAATAAAATTACCAACGCCTTCTTTAATTTGAGTTAGTGGTCTATAGCCATAAAATTCTTCAAACTTTGAAATGTCGGCAGATGTTTCTGGAACATCTCCATCTTGAAGAGGAAGGAATTTCTTTCTTGCTGTAACTCCTAATTTTGATTCAATCTCATTTATGTAAGTCATCAATGGTTGAGGATTGCCATTTCCAATATTAAAAATACGCCATGGGCATTTGGTGGAGTGCCCAGCAGATGAATTATCAACTTCTTTAAACGGATAATCCTTCATGATTGTGAGTATCATTTTTACGACATCATCAATGTAAGTGAAGTCTCTTATATGTTTGCCTTCATTAAAAACCTCAATCTCCTCTCCCTTAATAATTTTTTCTGTAAATTTATAAAGAGCCATATCTGGCCTTCCCCATGGGCCATAAACGGTAAAAAATCGAAGACCTGTAGTATTAATTTTAAATAGAGAACTATACGAGTGAGCAATAATCTCATTTGATCTCTTTGTTGCAGCATATAGGCTTAGAGGAGAAGCAGTATGATGGCTTTCGCTGTATGGTTGCTCTTCATTTGCGCCATAAACACTAGATGAACTAGCATAAATAAAATGTTCTATATTATGTTCTTTGCTGCAATTTAGAATATTAAAGAAACCATTTAGATTTGATTTTATATAGCTTTTGGGGTTTTCTATTGAATACCTTACTCCTGCCTGTGCAGCTAGATTAATTACTACTCTTATATTATGGTTTGAAAAAATTTCGTTAATTGAATCTTCAGCATCGAGATCAACTCTAAAATGTTTATATTTCTCATAATCATTTAAAACGTTTAATCTATTTTCTTTAAGTGCTTGATCGTAGTAATCATTATGATTATCTATTCCTAAAACTTTGTATCCCTTTTTCAATAACTTCTTGGCAACATGAAAACCAATAAATCCAGCACTTCCAGTCACAAGTATATTCATTTCCTTATGAAGTTATGTCCTTAAAAAATTTTTTGATAGAAGTTTTTCTTTCTTGCAAAAGGTTTGTTATCAAGAATAAAAGGCAGGAAAATATGAATCCTATAACAGAAATAACAATGCATATAATTGCTCTATTAGGAGATGATTTTACCAGAGGGACAAAAGGTTCTTGGACAACTAAAAATAAGTTATCGCCCTCGATAGATGACACAGACAAGCGCTGTATGCTTTCTCCTAAAAGGTTTGAAATAATTCTTTTTAATTCTGCAATGTTGGTTTTCTTATACTCATCCTCAAGAAAAATAATAGATTTTCTGGCGATTGAAATATTTCTTTGCTTATTGTCATCTTGAAAGCCCTCGATAATAAGATCAAGCCATTTTTTTGCAGTGCTTGGGTGAACGTGCTCTACCTTTAGGGTTAGCTTGCTACTCCTTTTTTCAAGTTCAGAAGAAATATGTGAAAGAAAAATAATATGAGCTTCTTGTGGAGAAGGTTTTTGAGTGAGTGGCCATTTAATATCTCTAACCCACTTACTATTTTTTTCATCATATAGAGAATTATCTATCAAAAGTTTGTCATTATTTTTATCCCACTCTGAACCAGCCATTAGCTCAACAAGTATTTTTTCATATAAATATTTCTCAAAGAATGAAAGTGACTTGAGTTGCTCTTCCGCGAGCTCTGATGCAGTTAAAGATTGCCCAGATCCTCCGATATCTATTCCGGCTATACTTGCAAACCCAGAGTACTGTCTTGCAAGCGATGAAAGAGATGAACTTTCATTATTTGGAAGTAAAACTGAGTAAGAAATATATTTGTTAGGAATGCTTAAAGCATAAAAAACTGAAAAAACTGCAAAGCAAAATGAAATCAAAATGATTTTAATTTTGTTTTTAAAGAGAGTGTTAAGAATCTCTAGTATATTAATTCTAAAAAAAATATCTTCTTTATCTTCATGATCCATATTTACTTTCTCCAAATAGGATTTTTAAGCTCCCACTTACCAAATCTCTTTCGCCATAAATGTTTTGGTCTAAAACTGTCGACGATATCATTATATTCTTCTATAGAAAGTCCCATATAATCCAAACAATCATCTAAATAAATTTTTGGTTCTTCGCCATCAAATCTCTTAACTAATCTTATACCTTCATCTCTGGTAATATCTCCATTTCTAACCTCTTGGGCTGAGTCATTTGTTGCCCTTCCCTGACCAAATTTCACATATCTTGCATAATAATGAAGCCAATCAATTTTATCATCAAGAGAAGAATACTTGCTATAGCTTCCCTCGGTTCTAAAATCATTTGGTTTAAAGTTACTTTCAAGAACTGAATAATAGTAGATATCTTGAGGATGCCATTTTACAAAATATCCAAGGTAATGAAATTCAACTCCCTTCTCATGAACTTTCTCAATATCAGCGGGTAAATAGGCTTCAAAATCATTCTCTTTAAACTTAAACTGATTCATAAGATCTTTCACGGCCTCGCCACCAAGATAAATCTTATCTAAATTTATTTCTCCAGCAAAAGAGTTAATATCTCTCTTAGAGCTTTGAGTAGATTTAATGTCACTACCATACTCAGCTTCATGTTCGCCATACATTACTAGGGGTATGTCTAACATGATAGAGAGTTTTGGTGCTAAATTTTTTTGACCAATAGTGAATGGCTGAAAAGGATGTAATAGATTGATAAATGCAAGTCTTGTTAAAAGTTTATGAACCTTTTGATTTGGAAAATACGTATAGTTAGCAAAGCCAGATTCAAGCCATGCTCTAAAATTTCTTCTACCTATATTTGTATAAAGAATTGGCGGCCATGTAACAAGCAAGGGGTTCATATTGTATTTATATTTAAGAAGGTGAGCTGTCATAAAAGAATCTTTTCCTCCACTCCCAGGTACGATTACATCGAATCTTCCATCTTTTCTTCTAAATCTTTTAAGAAGTTCTAGTAGCTCTTTTTCTCTTAAATCCCAATCAATATTTCTCTTAAACTTCGCATAGTTACATGCGTCACAAATGCCCCTATGATCAAAATTAATAAATGTTTTCTTTGTATTCTTTGTATTTTTGAATTCTACTGATGTATTTGGTCTTTGATTGGAAATTGTACAGCTTTTACAATATACAACATCTTTTGGCAGTCCTAATTTAGTAAAACTCATATCTCTAAGAAATTTTCAATTAGCTTTAGTCCACTTTTTCCACTTCTTTCTGGATGAAACTGGACGCCAAAAATATTTTCATTCTCCAGAACAGAAACAATCTTATGCCCAAAGTAGTCAGTGAGGCATTTCACATCAGTATAATTAATGACTTCATAAGAATGCATAAAATAAAATTCTTTTCTTCTAATACCTCTTAATAATTTTGATGAGTTGATTACATCTACTTTACTCCACCCAATGTGTGGCAAGGGTTGAGATGTATTAATTTTGACGCATTCACCGTCAACTAGCCCTAGCCCAGTTGATTCACCAAATTCAAAACCTTTTTTACACAAAAGTTGCATACCGAGGCATATTCCTAGAATGTGGTTAGTTTGTGAGTACTCTTTTATTGCTTCTCTGAAAGGATTTATGCTCTCCGAGCCTTTCTTATATGACCCAACACCTGGCAGTATTAATTTATCTATATTTTTTAAACTACTATTGACGAGTTCTACATCTACATCAAAATTATTCAAGGCATTTCTAATACTTGAGATATTACCACCACCTTCATAATCTAAAATTCCAACTTTCAATTTCATAATCAACTATTATCCAAGCTCAGTTTAATGTCCTTAATAGATAATTTGTCATAATGTAAGGCAGATCCAACAGCAATTCCTGAAGGATTAAGTTCTTTCAGTTGTAAGATATCTTCTAATTTTCCACAACCGCTGCCAATTATTACAGGTACATTAACTGAGTTAATTGCTTTTTCTGCTAGCTCTAAATCAAATCCTTTCATTGCACCATCGTTATCAACTGAGCTTATCATTATCTCTCCTACACCGTTATCTTCTAGAACTTGCAACCAGCTAAAAACATCAGTTTCCGTTCTGTTCCTGCCACAATCAGTTAAACATTCATATTTATCTTCAACTTTTTTAGCTTGAATATGAGCAACGCAAGCTTGAGATCCAAGCGATTTAGACATTTCTCTTAAAAGACTAATATCAGAAAAGAGGTGTGTATTAACTATTACTTTGTCTGCTCCATAGTTGATTATCCTTTCAGCATCTCTTAGCTTTTTAATTCCTCCTCCAACAGAAAGAGGAATTGATGTAAGTCTAGAAATCCTCTTTATTTCATTAAATTTGATTGGTCTTTGATAGAGAGAGGAGACAATATCTATATATATTATTTCATCTGCTATTTGTTTGTTATATTTCTCAACAAATTCTGATGGAAGACCTATCTTTTTAACTCCTTCGAAATATATAGGTTTGACAATGTATGGTGGTTTTGCATCAAGTCTTGAAATTATTCTCATAAAACTACTTTATTATTACTGAATGAATGCTTTCTATAACATGACTCATTGAAATAAATCTAGATAATTTAGTATTTGGCTCAACAATGCTAAGACCTGTATCTACTCCGATTGACTTAGAAATACCATAAAGTTTTTCAGGATATCTATGCTCTGTAATTCCAATGTAATAATATTTATCATCAAAACATAAGCCTCTTGCAAAGCCATTAAGTTTTGTAACTTTGTCATAACTTCCTGATAGTAGTTCTCCCATCATAGAATTAAGAACAGTTAACTTTCCTTTATACCTCCCAACAGAATGAGGCATCCATAAATTCTCTAGAGGAGTTCCTAATATTTCTCCTGTCTCAATATCTATCTCCATTACTCCGCCGTCATAAACTTCATTAAGCCAATTGCCAGAGAATGAGAACATAGAAATATAAAGAGTATCATCTAGAACAAATGGGTCATTGACATGATGATTATCTTTTTTATTTCTTTCCCATTTTTTGCTTATAAAAAATTCATTAACTAATTCTTTGGTTTTGACATCGTAAGCAGCAATAGAGTCCCTGCCAGGTTGTCCAACAAGTATCCAGTTTCTTTTTGAGTCATAGCAAATACCATGTGGCTCGGAGTTCTTTTGGAGGTCAATAATGGAAAGTTCTTTAAATTTTTTATCAAGAATGATAATTCCTCGCAACATATCGATTAAAAAATAATAATCATCTGTTTTGCATATGCCTCTTCCTTTACCGCTATATAATTTTGATATTTCAAGTGTCTTAAGATCAACTTCATATAGACCACCGCCAGACTTTTTATCAAAAAAATGTTGAGAAGAGCTTACTAAAATCTTTTGATCTATATTCTGGATGTCATCTTTATCCTTTCTGACATTTAATAGCGGTGTGCAACAATAGTCTTCACCCATCACATATCCAATGTCTTCAAGGTCATCTATAACACTCATGTAATTAACGGTTGAAATTATAACGAAGGGTTTTTTTGAGAAATCAACATCTTCAGGGTTAAAAACATCAAAATTATTATATTTGATGCCTCTGTTAAGCTTGCTCTTATCAATTACAAATAATGGATCGTTAGAGAGAGACTCCATTGTTCTTTCAATCCAGTTTGAAGCTCCCCAGAAAACAAAATTTCTTTTAGAAATAATACTCTCTAACTCACTGAAGGTTTTCCATTTTGATGATGCCATTTATTCGCTCAAGCTTAAATAGAGTTCATTATAAAGCCTTTCTGATGCAAAACCATCAGATCTAAAAAGATATTTTTCTAAAATAAACTCTCTGCTTTTTTCATTGATAATTTTCTTACTTTGTTCGTTAAGAAAATCTTCTGATATTCCATGGCTATCCTTTAAATAGCAAGCTACTCCTTCCATTGGATAAAAATAATCAGTTTTTGATAAATCTTGTAGATGGGTTGTATCAGGAATTATTATATTTCTTCGCATTGCTAAAGCTTCTAGTAGAACTGTGGAGGCAAAACCAGCTATAAATTTGCTTTCTTTTATAAGATCAAGCGATTTTTCATTTGTAAAAGAGATATTATTTAATTTTCTATTTTCTAAATCATTTCTTAATCTCATTAAGTGTTGATTTGATAAATGATCTGACTTAAATTTTAATTTAATATGCCATTCTTTATTTTGTTGAGCAAAGTCTATAAATTTATTCTGGAAGCGCATAAGGCATTCCTCAAATAAAATCTTTATTTCATCATTTTCACAAAACCTTTTGGTTTTTTGTATTGGGGAGTATCCAAAGAAAGTTATTATTTTTTTATTATTACTCTTATCTTCAATCCCTTTGAGAATCCTATCAAGTCTTGGGACTCCAACAACAGCAGAATTCTCATAAGTAATTCCTTTTACTGCCTCTTGAACGAGCAAGCTTCTAGTTTCTTCATTATAAAAAAAGATTTTAGTACCATTGAATATTTTTCCAGAATAAAGTCTTGCTTTAATATCATCATTGAAGCTTCCTGAGGGAGCAAGTCCTTCCTTGTAAAGAACAAAAACAGGTACATTTTCTGCAATTGCTGCTCTAAAAAACTCTTGTTGGTTTATGTAAACATAATTTCCAGAAATAACTCCATCAAATCCTATTAATTGCTTGAGATATTTAAAAATTCTTAATGTGTGATGATAGATTTCTCGTTGAGTATTAGAGCCATCAAGTAATGCATGATAGTTTTCCTCAGTTAGACTTTTTTTAGACTCATAATACTTATAGAGAATTTCATTTAAAAGAAGTCTTGGAAAATTTAATAGGCCTATATCTTCAGACACCCTATCAAGCGCAAAAATATCTTCATTAAAGATAGGTTTTGCTAGCACAAGAATGTTTTTCTTCTTTTTGGAAGAAATGGGTTTAGTTAGTATTGCTAAAATGAGGGCAGAAATAAAATATAAATTAAATGTAATTGAAATTTTCCATATTTTATTTATGAAATCTTTCAAAAATTTTTTCATATTGGTCTTCAATCAACGAGATAACCTTTCTCTTTTGTCATCCAATCAGGACTAATAGATTTAGAGTCAATAACTTTTCTGATTCCTTCCTCAAGGGTTACAAGTGATTCATATCCAATTATTTTTTCTGCAAGTGAGCTATCACAAAATCGATTATTGATTTCTCTCTCAGATACCCTGTCGGTAGAAAGGAATTTTTTATCAATTTTTGGACTTATTTCATCCTCCTTACCGAGAATCTTAATTATTAAAGATGCTAAATCCTTAAGACTAATTGGTTCACGGCTATTGCCTATATTCATAGTAAGCGAATTTGCCTCTGCTGCAAATAAACAATCGACCGTAGCGCGAGCTGTATCCGACGAAAAATTATATGAACGTGTTTGTGATCCGTCACCATTTATAACAGGCTCAAGACCATTTTGAACTCTATAAATGAACTTAGGGATCACAAACTGCGCAACTTGATTTGGACCATAAGTATTAAAGTATCTCAGAATTGTGTAATCAAAATTACCAAATTCGTAATTATATGCTTTAACTAGCTCCTCTCCTGCTAACTTGCTAACAGCATATAGAGTCTTTCCTTGAGTAGTGTCATCTTCTGAAATTGGATTTTTTAGGGGTTCTCCATAAACCTCCGAAGAGGAAGCAAAAATAAATTTACTAACTGAGTCTGACCTTGAAACTGCATCTAGAACGTTTTTTGTTCCATCAATATTAATTTCTAAGCATCTAAGTTTATTTGCTTCTGTTCTACTTACTCCAAGATGAGCGGCCAAGTGAATTAATCCATCACAGCCAGAAATCGCATCCCGCAAAGATGTTCTATCCATTATTGATCCAGGAAATATTTGGAGTTCTTTTGAAAGAGAATTTTGCGAAACCTCAATTTGTTCTGCCATATCGTAAAGAACAACTTCACAACCTCTTTCCATTAATTCATTACAAACTTTAATGCCGATACATCCGGCACCACCTGTGACAAGAATTTTTTTAAATTTCATGATTATCTATAAATACCTTCTTTATTAAGTTTTCATCAATTACTAAATTTTCTAGAACTTCCACTATCTTCTTTGCAGCATTTCCATCTCCGTATGGATTTTTTATAGCCTTTATCTTATTTTTAAAATCCTCATTTTGGATTATGAAATTAATCGCATCCTCTATTTTTTTAGTATCGTGCTCGACATCAATAACATTTTCACCTCTTAGCCGACCGTTCTGTCTTGTTCCAATATTTATAACAGGAAGTTTAAAACTTGGAGCTTCTCTGATACCTGCAGATGAATTACCAATCATGAAACTTGAAAAGTTCATCAGACTTAAAAAATCTTTGCTATCCATATTTGGGATATTTACAAACTTGGTTTTACTAAGATATTTAGTTATTTCATCTCCACCAGCATCAGGATTAGAGTAGAAATTTATAATATTTATTTTATCTTCAAATTTTTCAAGTGCCTTTACAGTCTTAATAATTTGATCCTTGGACTTCCCAAACTCAGTAGTAACAGGATGTTGTGTAAATATAGCAACTGGCTTGTCAAATTTAATAGAATATTTTTTTGTTAATTCTTTTCTTTTGGTTGGTACAAAGCTAGAAATTATATCTATATATGGGCAGCCAGTTAAGAAAATATTTTCTTTTGGTTCTCCCATAAATAGTATTCTTTGGTATGCATCTTCAGTTGCAGGAAAGTGTATATGCGATAATTTTGAAACAGCATGTCTTATTGACTCATCAATAGTTCCTGTAACCTCTCCGCCTTGAATATGCGCGATTGGAAAATTCATTAAGCTAGCAGCCGAAGCGGCTGCAAGTGTTTCTACTCTATCTACGGTGATCAAACATATATCTGGATTTAGATCATCTAGTGCCTCAGCGACACCTTTCATACATCTTGATGTTGCAAGCGTCATTCCAAGTGGTGAGTTAAAATCATCAATGTACATTTCAACTTTTTTGTCTATAAGAAATCCATCATCTAGAATTTCGGTATATGAATTTCCATGAGATTCAAGCAAATGTGATCCAGTTACAATAATTTGAAGGTCAAATTTACCATTTTCTTTTATTTCCTTAAGAACGCTCTTGACCCTTGGATAATCTGCTCTAGTTCCGGTAATGCAGCAAATCTTAATTTTCTCACTCATTCAATATCCTCGGGCTCAATGTGCTTATCTGCATTTATATGTCTTGAAGCAGTTTTACCAATAATGTCTTCAAAATCTTTGGCAAAAAATGGTCCTTTTCCTGGCCTCTTAACCCAAATGTTACTTTTCGAAAAAGTTTCACCAGGATTTATTTCAGCAATGGAAACAACAGAAGCATATGCAAAATTAATTACATCCTTTTCTTCTTTAATCGGACCTTTTTCACCATACATCCCAGATTTAATTAACTTTGACCCTTGGACAAGCTCCTTTGCAGCCTGAGGGTCCATAGAATTTTCTATATCAGGACCATCCCTGCTCATATCATCTGTAAAGTGTCTTTCAAGTATTGAGGCTCCAAGCGCAACTGCTCCAAAACACATCAAATTATCAGTAGTGTGATCAGAAAAGCCAATTACAGCATTTGGAAATATATCTTTCATTTCAGATACAAGACTCAATCGAACTAAATTATGAGCAGTTGGATATATGTTTGTTGTATGCAAAAGCGCATAAGGAATGCCTTTTGATTCAATAATTTCAACACTTTTTTTAATTGAATCATAATCATTCATTCCTGTGCTTAATATTATTGGCTTCTTAAAGTCAGAGATATGATCAATAAGTGGATAGTTGTTGCACTCTCCAGAACCTATTTTAAATGCAGGTACATTGATATCATTTAAAAAATCGGCAGCAGCCCTTGAGAAAGGCGTGCTTAAGTAAATTGCGCCTTTTGATTCTACATACCTTTTAAGCTCTATTTCTTCATCTCGACTTAAAGAACACTCATCCATGAGTTCATAAATACTTTTGCCTATGTAACCAATTTTTTCTTTGTTCGCCTCCTGACTCATTTCATCCTCAACAATATGAGTTTGATGTTTTACAACATCCACGCCGGCGCCGATTGCAAGGTCAGCAAACTTTTTTGCTAAATTGATGTCTCCACCATGATTTATTCCAATTTCTGCGATAACTAGTGGATCAAACTTTTCTCCAATAGGCCTTCCACTTATTTCAAAATAGTTATTATTCATTGCTGCTCCTCACTTTTTAGATAAAAGTTCTTCAACCTTTTTTATATCTGATATTGAATCAATATCAATGCTTTCATCCTCTTTCATAATATAACCAAAACCTCCATTAGATGGAAACCCTGAATTTTTTTTAAAGTTTTTTTTATCAAATATGTATATTGCCCCATTTGATCTAAATGTCTTTTGTAAATCTTGTCTTCTTTTATTTGTATGAGTTTCTTTAAAAAGACTTTTTAATGAATTTTTTGAGGATAAATTAAAACTTTTATATGGACTAAAATTATTCTTAGTTACACTTACAGCTGATCTAAAGCCGTTTTTTAGCATTTCATTCAAACAATCATCAATATGTTTAGAACTTCTTAAAGGTGATGTTGGTTGAAGAAAAATAATCCTAAGATTTTTTTTAAACTTATCTTCCGTATATCTAAAAAAATGATTAACGACTGAAGCCGAGCTTGAAGAATCTGTTGAAAACTTTTCAGGCCTTTTTATTATGTTCACTCTATTGCTGTATAGTTTTGATATTCTATTACAGTTAGTTGATATAAATATTTCGTCAACTGATTTTGCTTTCTCAGCAGCTTTAATTGTGTATTCGATTAAAGGTATATTATTAACTTTAATAATATTTTTATTTTTAATTCCTTTTGATCCTGCCCTGGCTGGGATAAGTGCAACTGTTTTTATTTTACTCATTGGAAATTATAAGAAATTTATGGAAATGTATTATATTATAGTATGTATTTTTATAGCACATAAATTATGGTGCCCAGAGCCGGACTTGAACCGGCACGAAGTTGCCTTCGAGGGATTTTAAATCCCTTGTGTCTACCAATTCCACCACCTGGGCTTGGATACATAATTAATTATAAGTCTCATTTGTCTAATTTACCTTCGTCCCTCATTTTTTTTCTTATTTTTGTTGCAGATATTGAAGTTATGTCATTGCTAAAGCTTTCCTCTTCAAATACATAGCCCACACCTCTTCCATAAGTAATATTTACAATATTTGGAACAAGCATAATCTCATAATCTACTCCTCTTACAAAATTATCTTTTAACAAACCTTCCTCAATATTTTTACACACAAGATTCATATCAAATGGATTATCATCTTGATTTTCACCTCCTGATGAGCCATGCACATCTCTAACTTGAATAATCACTTGACCGGTTTTAGATATGCATCTCTTGAATAATTCTTGATGGCCTTTGTGCCATGGCTGCCATCTACCTAACATTTGAACAGTTGGTTTTTTCCAATCAAACATTTTTTAAAATTGAATTAGCTACAATCTTATGATTTTTATCATTCCACTCTGTTAGGTGGAAGTCTATAGTTTTAAGATTAGGTTTTTCAAAAATATTGTTTGTGTCCTCAAATCTACCCTTCTCAATAGTATCCATCCAAATTGTGAAGTCAGCATCAAATATTTTACGGGTTTCATTTGTTGGACAAACGAAATCGCAAATAACAAATCTGCCATGAGACTTTTCGAAATCAGCAAAGGCTTTCATCCTCTTTGATTGTCTACTTCTTCCTTCATCTGAAAAGTCCCAGTCATTTGCCATTTCTCTGAGTTTGTCTGCGTTATACCAAGCAGCTCTTAAAATAGGCACCAGCCTTTCAGTTAAGTATGTCTTTCCACTTCCGGGTAACCCCATTACTAAAATCTTCATTTTCGATTCAGCATTATAGTCTAAGTAAAAATTTATATCTTTATCTTTTAGTGGAGGCTGAGGCCGGAATCGAACCGGCGTACACGGATTTGCAGTCCGCTGCATGACCACTCTGCCACCCAGCCAAAAAAAAGAATTATATACCTAATTTTACTATATCTTTTTGATTGACAACTCCAACTAGATTATCATCTTTCATTACGGCGAGGCAGCCAATCTTTTTTTTAGCCATTATTTGGAGGCATTCAGAGGCTAGGTGATCAGGATTGACTGAGACAAAATCTTCACTCATGAAGTCTTCAGCAATCATATCAAAAAAATAATTTGATTTATCTATTGCTCGCCTAATATCTCCATCAGTTATAAGCCCAACAATCTCATTACTTGCAGACTCGACAAAGGTTACTCCCATACCTTTTTCTGAAATTATTTTTATCACATCTTTTGATAATTCATCATATTTAACAATTGGAATATCATCACCTGATATCATTACATCTTCTGCAGATAATAATAATCTTTTACCTAAGGTGCCGCCTGGATGCGACTTTGCAAAGTCTTCAGGTTTAAAATCTTTTTTTCTCATTAAAGAAATTGCGAGTGCATCTCCCCAAACAAGAGTGGCTGTGGCGCTTGAGGTTGGAGCAAGATCAAGTGGACAAGCTTCTTTTTCTACTTTTATTAATTGATGGTAATCACAAATCTTCGATAGGGTTGATTTATCATTTCCTGATACTCCTATTACAGAGCAGCCTAGCTTTTTTATAATTGGGATTGTTTTAAGAAGATCTTCTGTTTCACCTGAATAACTTATTGCAACAACAATATCATCACTTTGAATCATCCCAAGATCTCCATGAAAAGCCTCGGTGGAATGCATAAAGAAAGAGCTAGTCCCAGTACTGGATAAGGTAGCAGAAATCTTTTTACTAATATGTCCTGACTTGCCGATTCCTGTAAAAATTAGACGACCTTTACATTTGTTAATAATATCTATGATTTCTTCAAAGTTTTCATCAATGTAGTCTTTTAAACCAATTAGAGCCTCTACTTCATCGTCAATAACTTGCTTAGCTATATCTAT
>MDSW01218513.1_pt1 | contig 44583 bp, 56 predicted proteins | sample 811171 | NCBI WGS metagenome assembly MDSW01 (sample SAMN05326641, study PRJNA326480) | marine metagenome | isolation source: seawater | place: Atlantic Ocean: North West | collected 2012
AAGAGGATAATTTTACTAGCCGAAGGCAGACTTGTAAACCTAGGTTGTGCTACTGGTCATCCTAGTTTTGTTATGAGCGCTTCTTTTACTAATCAAGTAATTGCTCAAATTGAGTTATGGAATAATTTTAAAAATTATGAAAAAAAAGTATATGTTTTGCCTAAACACCTAGACGAAAAAGTTGCATCATTACATTTAGAAAAAGTTGGTGCAAAACTTACAAAGCTATCGAAAGACCAAGCTGATTACATAAATGTAAAAAAAACTGGACCATATAAGCCAGATACGTATAGATATTAGACCTAAATCTTTAATGATAATAAAGTCCTTAGATCATCTAAAACTGTTTATAAAAAAATTTGGAAGTAGATTAATCAAATGTGATTGCATTTATTTATACGGTGAAATTGGAGCAGGTAAGACTACTTTAGTAAAAAGTTTAATAAACTACTTACAAGAAAAAAATATGATAAAAAAAACTCATGTTCCTAGTCCCACATTCAATATACTATATGAGTACAAGATTAAAAATAAAAAAATTTTACATTACGATCTTTACAGACTTAAGGATAAAAAAGAAGTTGATCAATTAGGAATTTTTAAAGAAAAAAATAATTCTATAAAGATAATAGAATGGCCGCAAAAAATTAGGGAAAAAATAAAAGATAAAATTAAGATATTTCTTAAATATAGAAAAAAAGAAAATGAAAGAGATATAAAAATTGTTGGATATGGAAAATGGAAAAAACTGAAAATAGATGAAATATAAAATTAAAAAAATCTCTGGAGATGCCTCATTTAGAGAGTTCTACAGATTGAAAAAAGGCAAAAGTTCTAGCATTTTGGTAAGGTCTAGAAAAGAAAACTACATAAATCTTATACTTTACAGCGCGATAAATGAAATCTTAATAAAAAATAAAATTGCTGCTCCTAAGTTACTGAAAGAATATTTTAAAGATAACATGATGGAAATTACTGATTTAGGGGATAAATCATTTACTGAAATTGTTAATAACAGTAAAAACAAGATTTATCCTTTAAAAAAACTGATAGACGTTTTGATAAATTTCCAAAAAATAAAGCCTAAACCTAAATTTCGATTTAAGGGTAGGATAATTAAAATTAAAAAGTACTCTATAAGTAAAATGACCCAAGAGTCTGACTTATTTTTTGATTGGTATTTACTTCATTCAAAAAACATCAAGAATTTTACTAAAGCTAAGAAATTAATTAGAAATACATTAATGAAGGTATATAGAAAGTTACATTATGAAAATAATACACTCACACATAAGGATTTTCATGCAGCTAATATAATGTTGTATAAAAAGAAACCTTATTTAATCGATAGCCAAGATGCTGTACTAGGAAATCCCCTGTATGACGTTGCTTCCTTAATAGACGACGTGAGATTAAAAATTCCAATTAATGTTCAGCAGGAATTATTCAATTATTACTTCAAAAATTCGAATGTAAGAAATAAAAATCTAGATTATTTTATTTCAGATTTTCACATCCTTTCAGTTCAGAGAAGCTTAAAAATCTTGGGCATATTTGTGAGGCTTTACAAACGTGATAACAAAATTAAATATTTAAAATATCTTCCAAACACTTGGAAACTACTCAATTTAAGACTAAGACATCCTATCTTTAAAGAGTTAAATAATATTATGAATAGCTTGCTCCCAATGAAAAAACTAAAAAAATTTAAATTTAATGAAAATAACTAGAGCTATGATTTTAGCAGCAGGCTTCGGTAAACGATTAAGGCCTTTGACAAATACTATACCAAAACCCTTGATAGAAATTGGTTCAACCAGTCTTTTAGAGAAAGCCATTATTTTTTTAAAAAGTCAGGGTATTAAAGATATGGTGATTAATGTTCACCATTTATCTGGGCAAATTAGAGAATTTTTAAAAAGTAAAAAAAATTTTAATATAAATATTTATATTTCTGAGGAAAAAAAAATTTTAGATACGGGTGGTGGAATAAAAAAGGGAACAAAAAGGTTTGGTAAATTTCCTTTTATTGTGCTGAACCCTGACACAATATGGGGAGAGAATTATATAAAAGATATAAAAAAATTAGAACAATTATATTTTCAAAATAACAAACCATGTTTGCTTTTAGTAAATAAAAAACTTAGTTATGATAAGTCATTCAAGGGAGATTTTAATCTAAATTCAAAAAATTATGTAAGTAAAGGTATGAAAAATAAGTTTATTTTTACTGGAATTCAGATTTTAGACAGATCAGTTTTTAAAAATACGAAGGAAGTTTTTTCTATGAATGAAATTTGGAAAAATTTAATAAAAATAAAAATTTTAAAAGCCTTAAAAACAAAAAATAAATTCATACATGTTAACTCATTAAAAATATATAGAGAGTTGGCTATAAAAAAAATTATTGATTAAAAAAAATTTCTTTTTTTCTTTTTGAGTCGAGATATAAATATTTAACTATTTCTGATGTTTCAGAGAAGTAAACAACTAGAGGATTCCCAGTTGGAATTTCTAACTCGTTAATCTTGGTGTCTGAGATTTTAAACAAATATTTGCATAGGGCCCTAAGTGAATTCCCATGTGCACTAATTAAAACATTTTTACCGCTTTTTAAGTGCTTAGCAATTTCCTTTTGATAAAAAGGAACCACTCGATCATATGTATTTTTAAGAGACTCTGTTTTCGGAATATTGTTTTTAGGTATACCGGAATTTAATGGGCTAAAAAGTTTCAAATTATCATCATTATCCGGTATTGGAGGTGGAGATGTTTCCCAAGATCTTCTATACATTTTAAATTTTTTCTCACCCAATTTTTCCAATGTTTCCTTTTTGTTTAAACCAGTCAACGAACCATAATGCCTCTCATTCATTTGCCAAGAAGCATTAAACTTTTTTTCTTTCTGATTTTCCTCAAGAATAATTGTTAATGTCCTAATGGCTCTTTTTAAGTATGATGTGAAAGATACATCTATATTTATGCTATTTTTTTTTATTAGCTTTCCGGATTTTTTTGCTTCAGAAATTCCTTCATCAGATAAATCAATATCAACCCATCCAGTAAATTTATTTAAAGCATTCCAACTACTTTGCCCATGTCTAACTAGAATTAATTTTACCATATGTTATAGATTAAATATTTTATCAAATATGATATATTAACCATGAATATCGATAACTTAAAGTATTTGAAATATTTCTACTATTTTTCCTTAATAATTCTGTTAATAATTTATCTTTATCCAGGTAGTTTAATTGGTAAAATTTTATATGGAGATGTAGGAAAACAGCCGAATTTAGTCTCAAACTCTTTAGGAACATATTTAAATCATTTCTTTGCTTTCTTAATGTTGTCGATATTAAATGTACTTGCTCATGGAAAAAATATTTTTTTCAAAAGTAGTTTTGCAATCCTATTATTCTTGTCAGTGACATTAGAACTGTTTCATTTAATAATACCAAATAGATCTTTCGAAATCGGCGATTTATTAGCAAACTTTTTTGGAGTAATATTTGTAGCTTTTTATTTTATTTTAAAGAAACAAAAATGATGAAATTAAGTATTTCAATAATCTGCTTTATAATATTTCTAAACAGTATCTCTTTTTCTTCAGAAAATACCATCATTGGTAATGCAAGAGTGATAGATGCAGATACTATAGTTATTAAAGAAAAAAAAATTAGATTATTTGGAATCGATGCTCCTGAATTAAACCAAAAGTGTTTAGATAATAGATCTAAACATTATAACTGTGGAAAAGAGTCAAAAGAATTTCTAACAAAAATTATAAAAAAAAATAATATTGTAAAGTGTTTTTACTCTAAAAAAGATATCTACAAAAGAATTTTAGGTAATTGTTTTGTAGATAATTTAAATTTAAATAGCTATTTAGTAAGAAACGGTCATGCATTAGCATATCTCAAGTATTCAGATAAATACCAAAAACACCAAAAATACGCTGAATCAAAAAAACTTGGTATGTGGAAAGGTAGTTTTATTAAACCTGAGGATTGGAGAAGAAAATATAAATAAACTATAATAGTAAAATGATTCGTAAAAAAAATTATTTTATTTTTATAATATTAATTTTACTTACTAGTTGTTCTTCTGTCCCAAAAAATACAAAAAATAGTTGCGATATATTTGAGGAAAGATATTTATGGTATAAACACGCCAAGGCTTCATATCATAAATGGGGAGCGCCAATATACATTCAACTTGCTTTTATAAAAAAAGAAAGTGACTTTAACTGGTTAGCTAAACCACCTAGGAAAAAAATTTTTAAAATTGTACCATTTAAGAGACCCTCTTCCTCGTTTGGTTATTCACAAGCAGTAAAAGGTACCTGGGAACAATACAAAAGAGAAACCAATAACCCTTTAGCTACTAGAGCGAGGTTTAAAGACTCAGTAGACTTTATTGGTTGGTATATAAATAAAACAAATAAACTTTTAAAAATACCAAAAAAAGACGCATACCGTCAGTATCTTGCATATTACAAAGGATGGGGAGATTATAAGAATTATTCTAAGGATAAAAAAGCAGTTATATACGCAAAAAAGGTTAAAGATCTATCGTCCAGCTACCGAAAACAATTAAGTATGTGCGAAAAAAATCTTAATAAAAGAAAGTATATTATTTTTTAAGTTGCTTATTAAGCTCAACCTCAACAGCATCAATTCTTTTAGAATTTTTACTTATCAAAGAATAAATTGTAGGTATAACATATAAAGTAAAAAAGGTTGAGAAAAGCATACCGCCTAATATTGTGATCCCAACAGTTAGTCTACTAGCAGCACCAGGTCCAAAGCTTATAACTAAAGGTAACACACCGAATATAGTAGAAAGGCTTGTCATTAAAATTGGTCTAAGTCTAATACTTGCAGCCTCAATTATAGCTGACTCAAACTTTTTACCTTCTTTTCTTAGTTGATTAGCGAATTCAACTATTAAGATTCCATTTTTAGCTGATAGGCCTATTAATATGATCAAAGCTATTTGACTGTAAATATTTAGTGAGGATCCAACGACTAATAAACCCAATAACCCACCTAAAATTGCTAAGGGAACAGTTAACATGATAGTTAATGGATGACGCCAACTTTCAAATTGAGCACTCATTGCTAGGTAAGCGGTTACAAGAGCTAAAATAAAAATCATATAGAGCTCATAATTTGTCTTTTTATATTCTTCACTTTCTCCTTTGTAAGCAATTTTAGCATTAGGAGTCTTAGATTTAGATACTTCCAACAAATAGTTTAAAGCTTCGTCTAGTGTGTAATCACCAACTAATCTTGCTGATATAGTGACCGCCTTCTGCCTATTATATCTCGATAAAAATGGTGATTGGCCCTCCTCGTTATAACTTACTAAATTAGCAACAGAGATTAATTTTCCGTTATTTTTTGATCTCACAAAAATTTTACTAATACTTTCTGGTTCCCTCCTATCTTTTATATCGCCTTGAAGAATAATTGAGTACTCTTTTCCTTCTTTTGTAAATTGTGTGACATTTTTTGATCCAAAAATAGTTTCTAATGTTCTTCCTATTTCTTCGGTGGAGACTCCCAAATCAGCTGCTTTTTTTTGATCTATCGCTACATTGAGTTGTGGTTTATTTAGATCAAAGTCATCTTGGATAGAGGTAAGTCCAGGGTTTTTTCTTGCCTCAGTTTTGATTAGTTCTTTCCATTCTATCAATTCCTCATAAGTATTTCCAAGTATTACAAATTGAACAGGGCTTTCAACACCTCCCGTTCTAATTCCTTGGGGCATAATTGGAAAAGCTAAAACTCCAGGAACTTTTGATATTTTTCCAAAACTTTCCCTCATAATATTTACACCATGTCTATCTCTCTTAGACCAATGCTCTAAAAGAACTATAATGAAACCACTATTCACTTGCTTTGATGATTTCCCAAAACCCGGAACTCTTAGTATAAGTTTCCTATACTCTCCTTTTCCTACCTCGGGTAATAAAAGTTTTTCAATATCTTCAGCCTTTGATTTTGTAAAGTTAAACCCCGAACCTTGAGGGGCTTTGATAATTACGAAAAATGCTCCCCTATCCTCTGGGGCAATTAACTCCTTAGGAGCAAAATTGAATAAAAAGACTGTAAGACCTAAGGTTAATGCTAAAAAAGAAATTATGATTTTTTTCTTGTGTATCCATGATACTAAAGAAGCTTTGTATGCTAGATTTATTTTTTGCAAAGTATTTTCAAATTTTAAAACTAATTTGGATTTTTTCATATCTTTTCTTAAAAATTTGCTTCCAAGCATTGGGCTTAGAGATAATGCAACAAAACTAGAGATGATCACCGCTGAGGCTAAAGTAATAGCAGTTTGAGTGAACAGTACCCCAGTAATTCCCTCTATAAATACAAGGGGGACAAATACCGCTACCAAAACAACTGTAGTGGCTATAATTGCAAAAGAAACTTGTTTTGAACCTTTATATGCTGCGACAAGTGGAGTTTCTCCGAGCTCAATCCGTCTAACGATATTTTCAAGCATAACAATTGCATCGTCGACTACAATCCCTATTGCAAGTACAAGCGCCATTAGAGTGAATAAATTAATTGAAAAATCAAAGAAATATATTGATAAAAAAGTAGATATTAATGAGACTGGTAAAGCAATTATGGGAACAATCAAAGATCTTATATTTCCCAAAAATAAGTAAATTATAACAGTGACAAGAATAAGAGCAAAAAAAAGAGTTTTATAAACCTCTTTTATAGCACTCTTTATGTAATTACTTCTATCAAATGAGACTTCAAGAGAAGTATTTGGTGGAAGACTTGGCTTAATTTCTAATATTTTTTTTTTAATACCTTCTGCAACCTTAATTGTATTAGCATCAGATTGTTGGTAAATACCAATTCCAACCACCTGTTTTCCGTTACCTTTAAACAATGTTCTCGTTGATTCTGCGCCGAGTTCTATTTTTGAAACATCATCAAGAGTTATAATAGAGCCATCTCTCGATCTTTTTAAAGGCAGTTTTTTGTAATTATTTAAATTTTGATATGCTTTATCCAACTGAATAGTAAGATCAACATCTTTTGACTCTATCCTACCGGCAGGGAATTCTATATTTTCAATTCTTATTGCATTTTCAACTTCTTGCGTGGTAAGATCCCTCGCTGCTAAAGCTAGAGGGTCCAACCAAACTCTTAAAGAAAGTTCTCTTTCTCCACCTAGTCTGACTCTTCCTACTCCATCAACCGTTGAAAATAAATCAGTTAAATACCTGTCAGCATAATCAGTTAGTTCAAGGTCGGTCATATTTTCCGAGTTGAACGAGAGCCACATAGTTGTTCTCATCCCCGCACTTTGTTTAAAAATTTCTGGAGGACTAGCTCCTTCTGGTAAATTATCAATAACTCTAGCCACAGAGCTACGAACATCGTTTGTTACATCGTCCAAATCTAAACCAGTTTCAAAAGTAAGAGTAATTCTTGAAGATTCATCTTCACTAAAAGAGTCTATAGACTCTAGACCTGCCGTTCCTCCAACGATGTCCTCTATTTTTTGTGTGATTTGCGTATCTATAATTTCAGCAGATGCGCCACTATAGTCAGTTTGTATTGTTACAACAGGTGGTTGTACATTTGGTAGTTCGTCAGTTGGTATTTTATTAAACGTCACTAAGCCAAAGATTACTAAGACTAGGCTCATAACTGATGCAACTACTGGTCTTTTAATTGACAGATCTGTTAAGAACATTTTATTTATTTTCTAATTCTTTTAAAATTTTCACTTTTAAGTTATCTCTTACTTTTGAAATACCTTCGCTTATTACTTTATCTCCCTCAGTAAGCCCCGAAAGAATTGACACTTTACCAAAATTTCGTTTACCTATTTCGATATCATTTTTTACAGCTATCTCATTCTTCACTACATAAACAAAAGCTGTTTTACCTTGAATTACAACAGCACTTTCCGGAACAGACAGATGTTGAGTTTCATTGTATATAATTTTTACAGTTAATAATTGACCTGGAATTATTTCAAATTTTTCATTATTTACAATAACTCTAGCTAAGATTGATCTTGTCGAAGGGTCAATCCTAGAACTTACAGATTCAACTTTACCGTTATAAGTTTTTTTTAGAGATGATGAGAAAACTTCAACTTTAAGTCCTTGTTTAATGACTCGTGCATAGTTTTCCGGTACCTTGATATCAATGACGATTTTTTTTAAGTCATCTAGGGTAATAATTAAGCTATCAGATCCTAGAACACCTTGAGCGATTTCTCTTTTACCTAGTTTACCATTGAAGTCGGCTACTATATTTTCTTTATCTTTCAAAGCAGCTATAATTTCACCTGCTTTTACAAATCTACCATCGATATTCAAATTACCAATAATTGAGTCTTTTTTTACCCTATATGTTTTTGAGTTTCTAGCTATTGCTGTACCAAAAGTTTCTATGCTATTAAAAAAAATAGATTGTTTTACAATATTAACAATCACGCCGGGTGCTGGCCTTACACTAAACTTTTTCTTAAAGTGCAAACCTACAAAATATCTTGCGGCGATAATTGCAAATATAGCAATTAAAAAAAGTATTAGTAAAATTTTAATTTTTTTTGACATAATTATTTATTTTTCAAACCGTATTCTGACCATGAACCATCATAAATCATTGGTGTTTTACCACTTATGATAGAATTAGCTAGACCCAAAATACAAGCAGTAACTCCAGATCCACAAGTAAAAACGATATCCTTTGAACCCAATGCATTATATTTTTGAAATATTTTCAATAATTCGTCAGGACTTTTAAATGTGGAGTCGCTCTTGTTTATGCATTCAATAAATGGAAAGTTCAATGAGTTTTTGATACTGCCACTATTTAAGCCTTTTCTTGGCTCCGGAACTAAACCATTAAATCTTTCTGAAGATCTGGCGTCTATAAGTTTAAAATCATTTGTTTTAATATTTCTTTCAATTTGCCCTTTGTCTTTGACTAAGTCTTTTAAAAACGTAGCGATATATTTAGACTCTGGAAAATTAATAACTTCTTTTGTCAAGTCCTTACCTTCTAGCTTCCATTTTTTTAATCCTCCGTCTAAAACTGAAACTAAATTAGGATCATGCCCGAAGTAAATAAAAGTGAACCAGCACCTGCAAGAACTTATTACATTTGAGTTGTCATAAATAATAATGTGATCAGAATTTTTGATTCCAAAATTTGATACTATTTTTTGCCAACTTTCTTTTTTTGGAAGCATGTGTGGAATAGTAGTGGTTTGATCTGAATTTTTATCCAAATCAAAAAATACCGACCCTGGTATATGTTCATTAAAAAATTCCTTATGAGGATCTCTTTGTAGACTTGGCATGTGCCAAGTTGCATCAATAATTCTTACTTTTTGATAATTATCCTCTAACCAAGATGTTGATACAAGCGGTTTCATGATCTATTTTTAAGAATATATTTTTGATGATATTCTTCAGCTTTACAATAGTTTTTTAATTTTGAAACATTAGTTGCAATTTTTCCATTGTAAATTTTATCAAATTTCTCAATTACTTTTTTTGCAGTGTCCTTTTGGTCTTCATCAGAGTAAAATATTTCACTTCGATATTGATCCCCTATATCAGGAAGTTGCATATTTTTTTGAGTAGGATCGTGCATTTTAAAAAATAAATCTAAAATTTTTTCATATGTAATAATATTTTCATCAAATTCAATTTTAACAGTTTCAGCATGTTTAGTGTTTCCAGCGCAAACTTCCTCATAAGATACTTGAGGCTTATCCCCACCCGCGTAACCAACTTCTGTTGAAATTATCCCAGGTTTTGTTCTAAAATTTTCCTCTGGCTTCCAAAAACAACCTAAGGCCAAGTAACATTTTTGCATAGTTTAAATTTATGTTAAGAATATACAAAGGATATTAAATTGCTGAGTAAAAATCAAATAGGCGTATTATACGGGATAGCGTCAGTAGCGTGTTTTGCTATGATGGACGCCTGCGTTAAATGGCTCGATCAGTTCCCAGTCGGGGAGGTGTTATTTGCTCGTTTCTTCTTTGGCTTGATACCCATTTTGATGTTAGTTCCAAAAAACGAGCTGACAAATTTCTATAAAACGTCTAGACCAAAATTACATGCTTTCAGAGCTGTGAGCGGAACCTTAGCAATCATCGCCCTTTTTATTGCTTTAAGAGAAATTCCATTAGCTGATGTTGTAAGCCTTACTTTTGGGGGGCCGATATTCGTAACTTTAGGATCAATATTTTTTCTTTCCGAAAAAGTTGGAATGAGAAGATGGTCAGCAGTGATCATAGGATTTATTGGAATGTTGATGATCATAAAGCCAGCCTATGAAGAATTAAATATTTTTTATATATTTCCAATAATTTTCTGCATATTTTTTGCTTGCGTTGCTTTAAGTATAAGAAGCTTATCTAAAACGGAGCCTAACTACAGAATAGCATTATATTTTTCCTTACTTAGTATGATCGTGGGTTTAGTGACCTTCCCTTTTGGCTGGGTTATGCCAAATAAATTTGAATTATTTTTATTAATTTTTACTGGCATAATTGGCTCTGTAGCAAATATACTTTTAACAGTTTCATTGAGAATTGCTGAGGCATCTCTGGTTACACCAACAAAATATTTAAACTTGGTATTTGCAATTTTACTAGGGTATTTCATTTGGGGCGAAGTTCCAAAAATTTTTACTTTAATAGGGGCGGGTTTAATAATTTTTAGTTCAATAATTATCTTTATAAGAGAGTCTCAATTGAAGAAGGAAATAATATCACCAAGGCCGTGAAAAAAACTCCCCCATATTGGAAAAAGGCAATTATTTATCTTTCAAAAAAAGATATCATAATGAAAAAACTTATAATTAAATATAATGATAAGTTTCTATCATCGAGAAAAAATATTTTTTTTTCATTATGTAAAAGTATAATTGGACAACAAATTAGTGTGTCTGCAGCTGACTCTGTTTTTAAAAGATTTAAACAATTATGTAATGGCAAGATAAACCCTTATAAAGTGAGTAAACTAACGATTGTTAGTTTAAAAAAATGTGGTTTAAGTAGACAAAAAGTAAAAGGAATTAAGGAACTTTCAATAAAGTTCTTAAGAAAAGAATTTAACCCAAAATTGATTAAAAAAATGAATGATGAACAAGCTATAGAGTATCTTACTTCTTTGAGACAGATAGGTAGATGGAGTGCTGAAATGATACTTCTCTTTACATACAACAGACCAAATATATGGCCAATTCAAGATATCGGTTTGTTAAGAGCGATTTCAAATAATTATCGAAAAAAATATTTTCCACCAAAAAAATTTGTGACAGATTTAAAAAAAAAATTTTCTCCCTACTGTTCTGTAGCAACTTGGTATTTGTGGAGATCAATTGATGATGAGCCAGTACAGTACTAGACACCTTTTAAAATTTGATGATGTCTAACTACTGAGCTTCCTAAAATCGCGTGAGCGTCCTGATATTCTTTAGAGTAATAAAATTTTTTACACATCTCATAGGATGGAAATTGGATTACCACTGTTCTAGGAGACTCTTCCCCCTCTGTAGTAATTTTCTCTCCTCCTCTTATCAGGAACTTACCCTCATATTTTTCAACTGCTAATTTAGCACCAACTGCATAATTTTTCAAAAGTTCAGGATCTTTGATACTTTTGTAAACACATACCACATAACCTTTCATTTACATCTCCTCCAAAATAAATTAATTTTTTCTATGGCCAAGAAATTAATCATAGACTGGAAAGAGTATAATCTAATAGTAGAGAAGCTTGCAATACAGATTCATGAAAGTGGATTTAAACCAAATTTATTAATTGGTATTATGCGGGGTGGTGCTCCAATAATTGATGTTTTAAGCAGAGTATTTAAACTAAAATGCGCCTATTTGGCAGTAGAGTCTTATTCTGGTGAAAATATCGAAGATCAGCAAGGGGAACTTATATTTTCAAGAGAGTTGAGTTCTACAGTGCAAGAAATGAGTGGAAATATTCTACTTTGTGATGATTTATCCGATACTGGTGTAACTTTGAATAGGAGCATTGATTGGTTAAAAAAATATCCTCCACTTAAAGGTAAAATTAAATTTATAAAAACAGCTGTGCTATGGAAAAAAGCTGACTCAACTTTCGAACCAGATTTTTGCGCACAAAAATTAAAAGATAATCCATGGATTGTACAACCTTTTGAAAAATACGAAGAAATAAGAATCGAAGACCTAAAAAAACAACATGATTAAAAAGGGCCAGAAAACTGGCCCTTTAGATTTTTAGGCTACAGCAAAACTAGCAACACTCAAGACTGCTATCAACCAAATAGCTGGAGAAGTTGTACTAAATTTTCCTGTGAAAATTTTAATTAAAGCGTAAGCTATGAACGCTAAAGCTATCCCGTGAGATATGCTGTAAGTTAACGGCATCGTAACCATTGCTAAAACTGCAGGCGCAGACTCCGCGATATCATTCCAGTCTATGTCAGTTATGTTTCTCACAAAAAGCACAGCAACATAAAGCAACGCAGCACCGTCGATCTCCTTCGGTAAACTTGTAGCTAACGGAGAGAAAAATAAGCAAGCAAGAAATAAAACTCCAATTACCAAAGATGTCATGCCTGTTCTACCACCAGCTTTTACACCAGCCCCAGACTCAACATAACTAGTTACAGTAGTTGTCCCCATCATCGCGCCAGCGACAGTTCCCACACTATCAGACAGCATTGCTTTATTTATATCTTTCACTTTTCCAGATTTATCAACTTTACCAGCAACATTAGCAACAGATGTTAATGTTCCCGCAGTATCAAAGAAGTCTATAAATAACAGCGTGAAAATTACAGTAGACATTCCTGCTGTAAAAGCTGCTCCAAGATCAAAGTCAAATAAATAAGTCATTGGTGGAGGCGTATCTACCACCCCATTAAATTTAGCTAATCCTGTAATCCAGGCAATAATACTAAAAATTAATATACCAATAATAATGTTTCCTCTGATTTTCATTTTTTCCATTACAATCATTGAAACAAAAGCTAAACACCCAAGAAGAACTAAAGGATTCTTTAAATCTCCTAAGGTAACTAATGTTACCGGATGGTCACCTACGACCCCCATTATTTCTAAACCAATGATTGCTAAAAAAAATCCAATTCCAGCTCCTATACCAAGTTTCAAACTTCTTGGGATAGAATTTATTAACCAAGCTCGAATTGGTGTTAGCGATATTAATAAGAATAAAACACCTGCAACTAAAACAGCTCCAAGTGCTTGTTGCGGTGTATAACCCATCCCTGCAACAACTCCAAAAGCTACAAATGCGTTTATACCCATTCCAGGCGCTAAACCAATTGGCCAAGTTTTTCCGTAAAAAGCCATTATGAAACATGCAATGGCCGTGGCGACTATGGTTGCTGTAAATACAGCACCAAAATCAAAAAAACCTTTTTCCGGCCCTGCAAACTCACCAGACAGAATAAAAGGATTTAGGAACATTATGTATGCCATAGTAAGAAAAGTTGTTACACCAGCTATTACTTCTGTCCTAAAATTTGTTTTGTGTTTTTTATATTCAAAATATTTATCAAGCATTAAAACCTCCTATTTCTTGTGATTACAATGATTCTTCAAATAAATCTTTGAAAAATTAATGTTAATAGATATTTACAACCTATGAGAACTTTTTCTGTTTATAAAATTGGTATATATTCTACACTTAGTTGAAAATGAAATTTATTCTAAGATATTTTTTTATTGCGGCACTTTTAACATCATGTCAAACAGTTTCAAAAAAAATTGATGAAAAAGTTTCCGAAGAGGAGAAAAGATTAAGTAAATGGCTAAATACGTCTGAGGAAGATTTAAAAATTGAGTTTGGGATACCTAATGAAATAAGATTCAAAGATAATTCAAGAAACAGGTATTATGTATACACAAAACAAAAACTTAAAATTAAGTGTGAAAGAGTTTTTGAATTAAGTCAGAATAATAAAGTTATTGGATTTACAAGTAAAAATTGTTTTTAATGACAAGCTTTATTAAATTTTTTTAGTCTCCAATAATTGTAAGGCCATGGTGTAAGAAAACCAACAATTAACATTATAGGAATGACCCACCAAACGAGCTTAGCTTCTCCAACTATTAAATAGTCAGTTAGGTTCATAGCTACCTCCATAGAGATCATACTTATCATTGACATACCGCAAGCAGTCTTAAAAGCATCCACGAATTTAAAATTTTGTCTCATTAGGATAAAGGTCTCTAATATTATGGAAGTAATAATTCCATTAATAATTGCTAAAAGCATTACTATAATTATTGGAAATGAATGAGAGGTAATTTGAAAATAGTAAATTGTCCCAAAATCACCTATAGAACAACCTATTAAGCACCATAATGTATTATATGCACTTTTAGACCAAGTATTTCTACAAGACCAATCGAATTTTTCAGTTATTTCCATAATTAAAAAAGTTACTTGCGGATGTTACTCCGCAAGTAAGGTTCTCTTATTTTATCTCTATAAGTTTTTTTTTCTTTGCTTCAGGAACAATTTTTTCGCAATTTATTGTCAAAAGCCCGTCTTTCAGCTTAGCGCCGTCTACTTTCACGTCATCTGCAATTGTAAATGACCTTGAAAATGACCTTTGAGAAATACCTCGATGAATTATTTCATCCACATTTTTTCTCTCAGCACTTTTAATCTGCTTAGTTCTTACAGTTAAAAGATTATCTTCATATTCAACTTCGACATCACTTTTATTAAAGCCAGCCAATGCAACTTCGATAGCATATTTATCTTTTCCTGCTTTTCGAATGTTGTACGGCGGATAATTTGTTTGAATCGCCGAACCGTTACCACCTAACATTGTTTCAAATTGATCGAACATATTATCGAATCCAATGCTAAAAGGTCGTAGTGAATTAAAGATTGATAGATCCTTACTCGTCATATATCCTCCTTTGTTAGCAAGGTTATTGTTGACCCTATTTAGCAATCAACATAATTTATATGGTTATGATCTAAAAAATTTCAAGATCTCTATTGAAAAATTTTCAAATTTTTCAATATAAAACTATATTCTTCTGAAAGCTCCTTAATTGAATTATCTCTACCGCTCATTCCACCATGACCAGCGGCTTCAGTTTTACATTTCAAAAGCTGTAAATTTTGATCAGTTTTTTTGTCTCTAAGTCTTGCAATATATTTTACTGGTTCAGAATAAAGCACCCGGTTATCAAAAAGTGATGTCGTTATTAACATTGAAGGGTAATTCTTGTTTTGAATATTATTGTACGGCGAGTAAGAGAGAATATAATTAAAGTGTTCCTCATGTTTAATTGGATTTCCCCATAATTCCCATTCTGCTGGGGTCAAAGGCAATTTTTCATTCAGCATAGTTGTCATAGTGTCTACAAAAGGAACCAAAAGCAAAGCACAAAAAAATAACTCTGGCGCTAGGTTTAAAACCGCTCCACCTGTTAGGCCACCCGCCGACCCCCCGTAAAAACAAATACCACCTTTATGAGTATACTTTTGATCTATAAGATGATTTGCACATGAAATATAATCAAAAAAAGTATTTTTTTTACGCATTTGTTTTGCTTCTTCGTGCCAAAAATCTGCAACATCTCCTCCACCTCTGACATGCGCAATTCCAAAAATTAATCCTCTATCTACAAGACAAAATCGCGAAGCACTAAAAGTTGCATCAATACTATGTTTATAGGCGCCATATGCATAAAGCAAAACTTTAGATTTACCATCTTGTTTAGAATTTTTCTGCCTTAATAATGTAATTGGAATTTTTCTTCCATCATGTGACTCCGCTTCAATTCTCTCAGTAATATAATTTTTGGGATCATGACCAGATGGAATGATAGTTTCTTTAACCAATACTTTTTGCTTTGTTATTAAGTCATATTCATAAATTTTATTAGGCGTCGCCATACTCTCCCAACTCACTCTTATCTTTGAGGTGTTAGTGTCTTTCTGCATCAAGGATATTCCTGGAGATCCTATTTTTTCATCAGAGATAATTATCTCTTCCTCTTCATTAGATTTAATATTTCTGACAAGTATTTTTGGAATTGCATTACATTTCTCACTTCTAATAATAAAATCATCTAGAAACTCTAAACCTCCAATCACAGTTAGTTCTTTTGGTTCTATAAATTTTTCTAGTGAGCCAATATCATCGGTTTTACATTTTAAAATTTTATAATCGCGCGCTTCCTCATTAGTATGAATATAAAAGTATCCTTTCCAACTATCTATTGAATATCTTACATCTTTTTTTCTGGTTTTAAATAACTTTGGTTTTTCATCAATATCGTCGGAGGAAAAAAAATGTTCTTCAGTTGTGATATGATCTGAACTAGTTATGATGAAAAATTTTTCATCTGAACTTAAACTTAAGTGACAAGTGAATGTTTCATCTTTTTCTTCAAATATCAATTTGTCTTTGTTGGTGTCTTCTCCTAAAGTGTGCTTAAAAATTTGTCTTGCTCTATGAAACTTATCTAAACGAGAATAATAGAAACCTTTATTATCCAATGTCCATGTTATTCCGCCACTTGAGTTTTCTACAACATCTTTTAAATTTTTTCCTGTTTCTAAATCTCTGATATAAATATCATAATATTCTGATCCTTTAAGATCGAGAGAGTAAGCCATTAAATGGTCATTATGCGAGACCGAAACTGAACCAACCCCAAAATATTTTGCTTTTAATTTTTCTTTTTCGTAGTCTCCATCAAAATAAGTTTCTTCAGGTTTCGATTTGTCAATAACTTGTCTCATTCTTTTTGGGTAGTTGCCTTTTTCTTCGGTTCTGACCCAATAAAAATATTTTTTATCTTTAAATTTTAAAGATGTGTCTTTTAGTTTAATTTTAGATTTTACTTCTCTAAAAATTTTTTCTTGTAAATCTTTAACATCTGAGAAGAAATTCTCTGTTAATACATTGTTCGAATCAATATAAGTTTTTACCTCAGGTAGTATTTTTTTTGGGTTTTTCAAAACTTCAAGAATATCTGGCTGATCTACCCAGCTGTATTCATCTTTTAGCTCACTAGTATGGTATTTTTTTGTACTCTCGATTTTTTTTAATTTTGGTATATTCATTTCTTAGTAATATATGAATTTATTTTTATTAGGAATTATCATTTTTGTCATTATTTATTTATTTTTAAATTGGTTTGCAAAAACTAGTTCAAAAAAAATAGCCCAATTTCTTAAAAGGCTAGCAGTATTAATTTCAATTTTTTTAGCAGCAATACTTACTATCGGCGGCAAATTTTTATTTTCATTACCTTTTTTGCTTATTCTACTCTCTGGATTAAAAATCAAAGGTTTAACTGCTTTACAAATGTTTCAACTTTGGAGATTAATTCAATACTTGAGAAATTCCAAGAGAGCAGGAGCACAATTTTCAGGAGGCTCTACAGCGTTAAGTTTAGATGAGGCCTACAAGCTGCTTGGGTTAAAAAAAGGCTGTACGAGAGATCAAGTAATTAAAAATGCTGCCAATTTGCAAAAAAAAATTCATCCAGATCTTAATAGAGATCAAAGTACAGAGAGACTAAGTCAATTAGTTAATGAGGCAAGAGATAAAATTTTAAAAAATGATTTCTCTTAAATTAATTCTGATTCAGCAATTTTTAGGACACGATCAAAAGAAATTTTATCTTTTCCGTGAGTATTATGAGTTGTTGAATATAATGTTTCTCCCTCAGGAACTACAGGGATAATTAAGCTTGAATATGAGCTGTAACTGTATGCAGGGGAATCCGTGAATATTCCAATACTTTTTATACCTAAAGCAGAGGATATATGCATAAAGCTTGTATCATTTCCAATATAAAGATCTGAAATTTTTATAATTGGGAGAGTTTCCTTTATATCTAAATCGGTGAGTGAGAAACAATTATTTTTTGAATTAGAAGCAAAGATTTCATCAATCAAATTTTTATCATGAATTCCACCGGCTAAAAAAAATTTACATTTTCTATTTTTACTTAAAGAATTAATTAATTTAATAAAATTTTTGACATCCCATCTTTTTGTTGGGCCAGATGCAGATACCCCAAGAATTATTTTTTTTTTCATTTTGGTCTAAGTTATATTTTTGATTAATGAATTTAGAATCTTTTTTTTCTAGAATTAATTTTGGTTGAGAATTAATTTTTTTACCAAGATTATTTTCAGTAAACAGTTTTGCTGTCTCATAAATAATATCTTTGGACTTGAATAACGGATATTGGTTGATAGATGAAATACCAGCAAATATCATTGCCATCCTATATCTTAAAGACCCATTAAAAATGAAAACTTTGTCAAATTTTTCTTTTTTAATTTGCCTTACTAATTTCAAGAAGCCCCAGATACCTTCGTTTGATTTATCTAGCGTGAGAATTTTACTTATATGTTTATCATACGCAAACAGTTGATCAGCTTTCGAGCTTTTCTTGGACATCAAAACAATTGGAGTCTTTAATTCTTCTGAAATAGCGTGAATATACGGAGTGAATATAACCATGTCTCCTATACCAAATCTTTGTTGAACAACAAGAATTTTCATTTTAAAATTATATTATAACTTAGATAAAAAAAATTGGGAAAAATTATGATTAAAAGAGGTGTATATGCAGCTTCTCTGAGTGTGCTAAATAAGGATTTAACGCTTAATATTGACGCGACCATTTCTCATTCAGAAAAGATAATAGGTAGCGGTTTACATGGTGTGTTTTTTTTTGGTTCAACCGGGCAAAGCCAATTAATATCAATTAACGAAAAAAAAGAATTAATCTCAAAAATTTCAGAGAGTAAAAAGAAAAAGAATTTTTATTTAGGGACTGGAAATAACTCTCTAATGGAAACACTAGACCTAATTGGTTATGGCATGAACTTTGGATTTGATACATATTTAATAATGCCGCCTGCTTATTACAAAGGTAATACGGATGAGGGTATTTTAAATTTCTATTCTTTAATTATTAAAAAACATCCAGTAATAAAAATTATTCTTTACAATTTTGAAAAGTTAAGTGGTTATAAGTTTTCTAAAAATATAGTAGAAAAAATGGTGGAGTTATATCCAAAAAACATAATCGGATGTAAAGACTCAAGTTATAACTTATATGGGAAACTAAAAATTAAAAACTTCCTAATGTTTCCTGGCAGTGAAGCAAAATTATTGAATGGTCTTGAATTAGGATGTGCAGGTTGTATTTCAGCTACTACTAATGTTACTCACTCAATAGCCAGAAAAGTGTTTGATGATTTTGAAAACAAAAGAAAACAGACATCAAATGATAAACTTATTTTAATTAGAGAAGAGTTTGATAAACATAATTTGATATCTGCTTTACACAGTCTTTTATCTGATAGGGATAAAAATTTTTTGAATTTACTTCCACCACTTGTTAATTTAAAAAAAAAAGATAAAGAGTCTTTGATTGAAAAATTGCATAAGCTCAATTTCTTTTCAAAAAAAGGCAAGGCGGCTTAATGTTTCTTGCAAATTTTTTAAAAAAATTAATTAAAAAAAAAGGCTTTGTTTTAGAAGACGCTCATGGAAAAGAACATATTATTGGAGATAAAGAGTATGCTGAAAAAATAAAACTTAAGATTGTAAATAAAGATCTTCATTATAAACTTTTACTATATCCAGATCTTTATTTTGGTGAAGCATATACTCAAGGAGAAATTTACTTTAAGAAAGGTGATCTTACCTCATTTTTGGACATAGCTTTAGAAAATATCGGAAGAAAAGAAACAAATAAATTTAGTGAATTTTTAAATAAGTTACGTGGATCTTATAGATATTTAACAAATTTTAATTTTATAAAAAAATCAAAAATGAATGTTGCTCATCATTATGATATATCGGATGATCTTTATTTTTTATTTCTAGATCCACTTAAGCAATATTCGTGCGCCTATTTTAAAAGTGATAAAGAGAGTTTAGAGGAGGCTCAAAAAAATAAAATAAATCATATAATAAAAAAATTGAATATTAAGCCAAATCAAAAAATTTTAGATATAGGGAGCGGATGGGGTACTTTAGCCACAGAAATTGCCAGACAGACAAAAAGTTTAGTCACAGGTATAACATTATCTGAAAATCAATACGATTACAGTGTAAAAAGAAAAAAAAATTTAGGGCTTGATAACCAAGTAAATTATAAATTAATAGACTACAGAGAACTTAAAAATGAGAAATATGATAGAATTGTCTCCGTTGGAATGTTTGAGCATGTAGGACGAAAATTTTATAAAAAATTTTTCAATCAAATTAATAACTTGCTCAATGATGATGGTGTTGCATTAGTTCATACAATTGGTTCCATAAATCCTCCAAGAAACCCTCATCCTTGGATAACTAAATATATATTCCCTGGTGGTTATACACCAAGCCTAAGTGAGGTTACAGGGCCAATAGAAGAATCTGGATTAATAGTTTCAGATCTTGAGGTTTTAAAAATACATTACGCGCACACGTTGAAGCATTGGAAGGAAAGATTTGTAAAAAATAAGGAAAAGGTTCTCTCAATGTTTGATGAAAAGTTCTTTAGAATGTTTGAGTTTTATCTGACTTCTTGTGAGGCAGCATTTAAATATGGCGATCAAGTAGTTTACCAGTTTCAATTGACTAAAAAATTAGACACAACCCCACCCACGAGAGACTATATTTATAACTAAGTAACTGTTAATAATGGTTACAGCAGATGAAAAAAAGGAAAAAAAAACATATAAAAAAACGAAAGCAAAAGAGAAAAGTTAAATCGAAAAAAAAAATAAAATCAAGATCAAAAACAAAAAGAAAAAAAATTTCATTTTCAAAGAAGAGGAAAAAAGGCAACAAAAAAAAGACAAAAAAAAAATTTTTATCAAAAAAAAAATCCTCAACGAAAGAAACTTTTAGAAAAATACTGAGAATCTCAGATAAGTTTAATTTAAAAATAAGTTTCAATTTTAATTTGGATAGAGCCTTACAAAAATTTTTTCAAAATATTTCAAATAAAATTCAATTATTTAAACAAGTAATCGATGAGGAAAGAGATAGAAAAAAAGCTGAAAAAATAAAAGCTATGCAACGAGAAAAAGATCTAAAGTTGAAAGAGTCAAGGTTACTAAAAATGCAAGAGCTTAAAGAAGTTCAACAGCGCCTTAAAGAGGAACAAAAACTTCAAAAAGAAAGAAAAATAGAGATTAAAAGGTTTATCAGAGAAGAGCAAGCCGTTGTAAGAAAAGAACAAGCTGATAGACAAAAAAAATTCTATGAAAAAATAAAATTGGAAAAAAAGATTGAACAATTTAGAAAAAGAGAAGAAATTGAAATTAAAAATTTAGAAAAATATGTTCTTAAACAAGAAAGAGAGAATTATTCAGAAGTTGAACAAAGAATCGAAAACATAAAACTTAAATACCAAGCCATTCGCGATCAAAAGATAAGAGAGAGAATCGAACAACTTGGCATCGAAGTTTCTGATAATGATACTAGAACTGATTTACTTGAAAAAGAAAAGCAATTTAATGAAGCAAGAGAAAAAATAGAGTATACCTTAGAAAGCTTTTATAGAAGTATGACCTCTTGTATTTTTCAATTAAATCGAAGATGGTTACCAAAAAAAATGTCTCTACTAAGAGTCATTGATAGAAGATATGAAACTTCTGAAATATTTATAAAACTTGACGAAGAAAGTGATGAAAACTGGATTATGCTTGTTTATTTGAAAGATAACAACCCAAACTCTGATATTATTGTTGAAGATAAAACTGACTCTGAAAAAAGTTATTCCTTAGAGTATAAAACAAACGAAATTTTTAAATTTTCAGATAAGCTTGTTGACTCACTTACAAACATGATTGACAAGGAATATAAAAAAAAAATTAGTTAATTATTTCATCAATATTTGTCACCTGGCCGATGCTAAATATAACCGCATCTTCCTTTTTATAACCAAATTTGTTTGCATTATTTTTGAATCTTTTAGGCGGATCCATGATTGGCTCCAAAGAAAGAACAATAGTGCCCCAGTGCATACCCAAAATTTTTTTACTTTTTAAGTCTCGACCAATAGACAGTGCTTGTTCCGGATTTGTATGATAAACAGATTTATCTCTCTCTGGCATCATAGGAAAAAAATTATAAGCTCCAATATTAATTAAAGTCAAATCTATTGGTCCAAATTTATTTCCTAATTCTTTATAAATTTTACCTTCACCCGTGTCACAAGCAAACAAAATTTTTTTATCCTTATATTCAATTAAAAAACTTCCCCAAAGAGTTTTATTTGTGTCAAATAATGATCTCTTTGACCAATGAACCGCTGGAATTAGAGTAACTTGGAGGTCATCATTGACCTTAATTTTTTCAAACCAATCAAGTTCATTAACATCCTTAAATCTTTGAAAATATTTTCCTAATTTTAATGGTAATATTACTTTAGCTTTTTTGTGTGGAAAATTTCTTATTGCGTTAGTATCCAAATGATCATAATGAGAGTGGCTTTGTAGAAATAAGTCTATTGGAGGAATTTCGTTTAAATTAATTGCAGGTGGAACATATCTTTTTGGTCCAAAAATTAAAGGCCCAGCATTTTTTGAAAAAAGCGGGTCAGTTATGATGGTGGTATCACCTAACTTAATTAGAAATGTAGCATGGCCAATCCAAGCAATATAATCATTGTCTTTATTTTTTTGCAAATCTTTCAAAACTTTCTCTCTTGGAATTACGTGTTTTTCAGGATACTCAATTTTAATTTTCTTCCTTTCCTCATTAAATACCTTATATGACCACTTTATATTTGAATCTCTCTTAGGCGAACCCTCTGGGTTCCTGAAAGTACCATTTGGTAAGTGATGATAAGGTTTTTCTTTCATAGCATATAATTGTTGATTAATAATTAATGCAAAAACTATATAAAAAAAAATCTTGATTTTAAACATTGATTATTTTCTTCTTTGTTTATTTATTTTATTGCCATATTCTTTTATTTTTTGCCATTCATCTGTAATCTTTTTTGAATTTTCTTGTGCTTTTTTACTAATTATTAAAGGAAAAACAAGCAGGATTAGCGCAAGTACAAGGCAGGAAATTACTAGGGGTAATGACATTACCCCTAGTATAATATTTATAAATTAAAGTAAATTAAATTAACTATTTAAACAATTTTTTTTATTTATTCTTTTATCAAAGTCTTTCAAAGCTTCTTTACTTATAAACCAAATAAAAGATGCTTCTTGTAATTTATTATTATCTGCAACTGTGCATTTTTTTCCTAATTTGATTTTTGCTACATTTCCACCTGCACAACCGGTTAATAATAAACACAATAATATAATTGAAAATATTCTCATTTTAGTTGACCTCCTTTGGGAATATAAAAAGATATATTTTTTTCATCATTTTTATTAATTTTTTCATTTTTTTGATTTAATGAGTCAATGAGTAATTAGATTGTCATAATAGTGTTATAATTATGAATTTTAAATTATTGATCAAATTTAATTTAATTAATATATTTGTGCTTTATGAGTAAGGAGCATATCTATAAAATCAAAATATATTATGAGGACACTGATGTAGGTGGAGTTGTTTATTATGCAAACTATCTAAAATTTACAGAGAGAGCTAGAACAGAGATGATATATGATCTTTTAAAAATGAGTCACACGGATTTAAAAGATAAATTCGACATTATTCTTGTAGTAAGTGGGTTTAAAGCTAAATATTTAAAACCAGCTAAATTTGAACAAGAGATTAGAGTTTTCTCAAGTATTATACGTAAATCACCAGTAAGACTTACAATAAAACAAGATATTAAATTTGAAAATGAGATTTTGTTCACATCAGAGGTTGAAATTGCAGTAGTTAAAAAAGATGGAAATATCCAAAAAATCCCAGGAATATTATTATCAAAAATTAATTAAAATTAAGACATAGAAAAGACATTATTTAATTTTATCGTCTCAGAATTGCAATTAAAGCAATAGTCTTTTCTTGGAAATTAAACTAATAAGGAAAAATGAGGCATTTTATAAAAATTAAAAAAATTAAGCAAAAAAACAAAAAAAACGTGTTTAAAAAAATTTCATTATTTGAATTACAAAACTCAGCGAAATATATGAGTTTTAGAGCTAAAATCTAATAACCGTAATATTATTAAATAGTAGGTTGCGAGCAATATTGATTTATTTGTTTAAATTGATAAATTGATTTGTGACTAATTACAAACCAATACTTAAAGTTGCTGTAATAATGGGCTCAAAAAATGACTACTTAGTCATGAGAGAATGTGAAAAAATTTTAAAAAAGCTTGGAGTTAAATGTGATGTTCTAATAGTTAGCGCTCATAGAACATCCGACAGACTTTATAAATTTGCAAAAACTGCACATAAAAAATATTCAGTTGTTTGCGCTGGTGCAGGAAGATCTGCGCATTTAGCTGGAATGTGTGCCTCGATAATGAAAAAAAAAATACCTGTAATTGGAGTACCAATAAAAGATAAAAAGACTGATGGTATAGCAGCACTATTCTCTACAAATGAAATGCCTAACGGTATTCCTGTGGCAACCGTTGCGATTGATGGCGCTATGAATGCTGGCTTATTGGCTGCAACAATTATATCACTTCAAGACAGAAGAGTAAGTCAAAAGCTGGAAAAATACATGTCAAATTTAACAAATTCAATTAAGAAAAGACCCAGATAAGATGAAACTTGGTATCTGCGGATCGGGTCAACTAAGTATGATGCTTTGCCAAGCTTCAAAAAAATTGAACATAGAAACTATTGTCCTGTCAGACAGTGAATATGGACCCGCAAAAAACTACTGTGATGAATATTTTTTTTGTAATTATAATGATGAAGTAAAACTTAAAGAATTTGCTAAAAAAATTGATGTTGCTACTCTTGAATTTGAAAATATTAGTTTTAAAGTTCTAAAAAAGATTGAAAAATTTGTTCCGCTACACCCAAGACCTGAGGTAAATAGGATTGTTCAGAATAGAGAATTGGAAAAAAATTTCTTTAGGAATCTGAAAATACCAACAACAAAATTTGCAATTATAAATAATGTGAATGATATAAAAAATAATCTTAATTTATTGCCTGGTATTTTAAAATCGATAACTGGAGGTTATGATGGACATTTTTCTTACAAGATAAATGAATTTAAAGATTTAGAAAAAAATATTATTGATTTTAACAAAAAATTTATCTTAGAAAAAAAAGTAAACATACTCAAAGAAATATCTATGATAGGTACTAGATATCAATCAGGAGAAATTAATTTTTTCCAACCCTTTGAAAATATTCATAAAGATCAAATCTTAAGAGAGACAATTGCTCCTGCTGAGTTACCGGATAAAATTTTGAATCAGGCTAAAGAATATACAAAAAAAATTTTAGAAAAACATAATTATATTGGCACAATGGCTGTTGAATTTTTTATAGATAAAAGCATGAACCTTCTGGCAAACGAGACAGCGAGTAGAGTTCATAATAGCGGCCATATTACTATTAATAATTCAAATTCTAGCCAATTTAATCAACATGTAAGAGCCGTGTGTAACCTGGAACTTGAAAAAATTTCATTAATGAAAAAAGGAAAAATGATTAATATTCTTGGTGATGATATTGAAGTTTATAGAAAAAAGAAATTTAAAGATAACGAGTATTTTTGCGATTATGAAAAAAAAGAAATCAGGCCAAAAAGAAAAATGGGTCATCTAAATATTATTGAACAGTAATTCGATACATAATTCTTTTACCGTTATATTCAGACGCTTTGTGAATCATTGATCTATTATCCCAACAAATAATATCTCCTTTATCCCAAGAGTAAGAATAAGTAAATTCCTTTTTAATTTGGTGATCGAATAAAAATTTTTTAAGAGTTTCCTTTTCGTTTTCTTTGCAATTTTCAAGAGAAACAACATGACCTGGGGAACAATAAATTGTTTTTTTTCCTGAAATTTCTTTTACTAAATTATGAATTGCTTTAAAATTTTTTGCTTTTCCTGTTCCTCTTTCTCTCTCTCTTTCAATTCGAGTTTTAGCTATTGGACCAGCGGATGAAAAAACCCCTTTAGTTGAGTTAATTTTAATTTTTATATCCTCAGGTAAATTTTTATAAGCCAAGTACTGATTTGCAAAAATTGTATTTCCTAAACCCTTACCCGGAACATCAACTCCCATCAAAAAAGTGAATCTAGGAGGTTTTTGTGTATAAGAACTGTCAGTGTGAAAAAATTCACCGCCAAAATTACTTCCTTTGTCCTCAGGTTTTCTTTCCACTATGGTTATTTCAGGATAATTATCGTGGCCCTTAAGCATTGGGTATTCTGCCAAGTCACCCCAATTCTTTGCGAGTGAAATGTACTCTTTAGGATTTAGCTCTTGTTTTTTAAAAAAAATAACTCCAAAATTATCAAGTGTCTTTTTTATTAATAATAATTCATCATTTTTAATTTTTTTTAAATTTGTTTCTATAAAACATCCTACTCCATTATTTGTGGGTATAATTTTCATTGAAATACCTTAGAGTAATTTTTTAGCTTTTAAAAGGGTTAATAAGATCACTCGAGTTATTTTTTGGATTATTGATTTCAAAACCAATTTGATAAAAAGAGAGATCCGGTGGATTAATCGTGTTTAAAACCTCCAATGCATCATTTTTAACATTTAAATATTCATTAATCTTTGACTTATTTATAATCACTGGTTGTCGATGATGTATTTTTTCATTAGTCGGTGTCGCATCTCTAGTTATTATTGTAAATTGTCTTTTTTCAAATATTCCAGCAAGATACATTAACTCGCCGCTATCGTTCATTTTAAAACAAAATGGAATTTTTTTACTATTTTCAGATTTTGACCATTCGTAATAATAACTGCAAGGGATAATTAATCTGTTTTCAGATATTAGCCTTTTGAAATATGGTTTATTTAGACTTTCAATTCTTGTGTTATAAAGAGGTCTAAAACCATCTTTATCTTTTGCCCAGCTAGGTACTATACTCCATTGGGCAACTTCCAACGCTCTCCCATTACTGTATTTTTTTATTACCGCAGCTTCTTGCCCAGGACTTATATTATAGTTATCTAGGTTTTCTACTTTCCCAATAACAGATTTTACAACATCCGTAGTGCCTTTGATGATATTTGACTGAGCAAATCTTCCACACATTTTAAATTACTTAACAAATTCTTTTATTCTTTCAATTGTTGATTTTTTTGGACCCTCATAAAGAATTGTGTATGAATTTGATTTTGTTAAAACTTCTATTCCTTTTGTGAAAATGAAAATAAAAAAGATAATAAAAAAAACAACAAAGATTTTTGCAGGATTATAGTTTCCAGTTTCAAAAACACTTTTTCTCTCTTTTTCGGCCTTGTGAAAAAATTTAAAAGTAATATATACTGCTATAATTAACCCTATATGAGCTAAGACCACTCCAGCCCAGCCCCAAATAAAGGTAGTAAGACTAAATACATAGAGACTGAAAACTGTGGACCAGATAAAAGATAAAACTATTAGTATTTGAAGCCTTACAGACTTAGGCAAAGATCTTAAATCATTTTTACTATCATCAAACATGATGTTAGCACTTTCAATCATCCAATTTTTAAATTTTTCCATACGTTTATTTATACCAGAATTAAAATATTTTTATAATTTTAAACTCCTAGCTAATTTCTTAACGCGTTCCATATGTTTATCAAAGACTTTTTTTTCCATTTGAGGCAATACTGAATAAAATCTTATATATTTTGTTTTTAAACCTCCAAGTTGAAAAACAGACTTTTTCAGTCTTCTGAAAGGAATATTATCAAAAAACGAGAAATTCCAATAACTTACCATAGGCCCACCATAACTAATAGAAACAATACCGAGCTTTCCTTTCATTGCACCTGGGACAGGATATCCATAATTTTTGAAAAATTTATTTCCAGGTACTAGAGATCTGTAAGAAAAAAACCATTTAGGATGTAGAACCCAGTCGATCCAATTTTCCAATATAGAGTTTAATCTCAAATTATGACAGGACCCTATTAACATCATTATTGAACAACGCTCTAACCTTTCACGATAATCTAGAACTAATTTTGGTGGTGGATTAATATTTTGATTATAGAAGGGCAACTGTTCTACTTCATCAAATAAGTTTACCAAATCAATTTCATGACCACATGCTTCAGCTTCTTTTATAAAATTATCTCTGATAGATGCATTAAAAGAATTTTTAGTATTGTGATGACCAAATGCGATAAAAATTTTTGCCATAATTTTATTTCTTCTTTAAAAAAGCTAATATTTCTTCAACTCTTATAAACTTAACCCCAAAAATAAATCCTAATCCGATACCATACCAAACTGCTCCAGCTAAACCATAACCATCTATCTCTATATTTACGTTATAATAAATTTGTATTTTTCTGACAAAATAATAGAATATTAGAGCACCAATTGAGCCATTTACTAAGAACATTATTTTATTTTTCTTTATCATTATTTTTATGATCTTTCCAAAAAAATATTCCTGATCCTCCTCCTATAAGCAAAGCAGATATAATCCAGGAATTATCATGTTTTATAAAAATGCTTAAAACGCCAGCAATAACCAATAACATTCCAATAGTTGAATTTTTCATAATTAATTTTTATTGTAAAATTAATTATAATGTAATAAGTTATTTTTACCATCCACATGGTCAGAAAGTGGCTCATCTACATGAGTTAAAAGTAGGTTGAATAAACAAATATAGGAGGGTCTATGGATAGACATTCTAAATTGTTAAAAGAATTCAGCCGAAACAAATCACAGGCTGAACTAATTAACAAAATGCAGAAATCTAGAAAGGCAGTCGAGGTAAATGCCAATGGAACTTCTGGCTATAAAATTAAAGCTGGTTCTAATTCTGGAAAGATTCTTAAGCATTTGAAAAAAACACCTGAGAATATTTAACTTTTGTAGGGGCAGTATTATCTGCCCCTAACTATTTATATTCTGATCATTTATATATTAATGGTATATAATGATTTATGGATTCGGTGCTATTAATTTTAATTTTGTTGCTGCTAGCAGTTAATCTCTTAGCGATTTTTTTTGTTTTAAAAAAAAAATCAAACGCCAACTCTAATGAAAGCCAAAATCTTAAAGAGGAGGTCAACTCTTTAAAACATTCCTTTAGCCAATCCTTTGGTAATATGAGTAAAGAAATTGCAAAAGATATGAGTGGTGCTTTAACAAAAGTTGACGAAAAAGTCGGAGTTTTTAATAAGCAAGTTGACGAGTTAAATAAGAGTCAGGAAAGTTTTAGTAGAATATTAAGTGGAGTAAAAACTTATGGTACTTTAGCTGAATTTGGTTTGGGATCATTAATTAAAGATTTAATACCCTCATCCCAATACATAGAAAATGCAAGAATGAAACCAGACGAGAGTTCAGAAGCAGTTGAATTTGCTGTTAAGCTGCAAGACGTACTATTGCCGATTGACAGTCATTGGCCAATCGAAAAATATAAGGCAATTGATGACGCTTATTTATCTAATGATAAAGAAGGACAGATCGAAGCTAGAAAAGAACTCGCATCTGCCTTTAGAAATAAAGCTAAAGCAATTAATACAAAATATATCTGTCCACCTAAAAGCACTGACTTTGCAATTTTATATGTGCCAACAGAAGGTTTATTTTCTGAATTGTCATCTTATAGAGATCCAAAATCAAAAGAGCTGTTACTTCATGAATTGAGATCTAAGTACAAGGTTACTGTTTCAGGACCAAATACTTTATCGGCTCTTCTTCAATCATATCAATTAGGTTTTCAAACTCTTAAAGTACAACAACACGCAACTCAAATTTACACAGATTTAAAAAATATAAGCACAAGATTTGATAAGCATTTTTCAGGAATTAAAGATTTAAGAAAAAAACTAGAGCAGGCTATTTCTGCAACAGATGGATTTGGAAGAGACGCAAGGTCTATAATGAATTCCCTCGCAAATATAAAGGATCCTGAAAAAGTAAAAGAAAATCTTGATGAAAATTCTGAAAAGATAAAAATTTTAAAATAATATTTTCATGGCAAACTTTGTATTTTACGATTTTGAAACAAGTTCATCAAATAAGCACTGGGGTCAAATTATTCAGATTGGCGCTATATTAGCAAATGACGATTTAGAAGAACTAGACAGGTATGAGGCAAGATGCAGACTGAGCCCGGGAGTTATTCCTGAAGCAATGGCACTCATTGTGAACAAATCTTCCCCTAAATTACTTAAAGGTGCAAATTTATCACATTACGAAATGGTAAGACAATTTGTTGGAATTTTAAAAAAATGGGGTAAAGCAACATATATTGGCTTCAATAGTATTGAGTTTGATGAAGAATTTTTAAGAGCAACATTATTCAAAACTTTAGAGTATCCCTATATTACAAGTACAAACGGAAATAATAGAGCTGACATTCTAGGTTTAGCAAGAGCTGCAAATCTTTATTATCCAAATACCCTAAAAAATTCTAAAAATGATAAAGGAAATGATGTGTATAAACTTGATCAAATGGCACCGTTAAACGGTATAGAACATAGCGACGCTCATAGTGCAATAGGTGATGTTGTTGCGACTTTAGGAATAGCTAAACTCATTAAAGATAAAGCGCCTTCTGTTTGGAAAGCAAGTTTAATGACAACTGAAAAAAATAAAACTCTAGAAATAATAAAAAATGAAAATTATTTTTGCACAAATGAATATTTTTATGGAAAGAGCAGACCATTTGTTCAAACTTTTGTTTGTCAACATCCAGTTTACCAGTGGCCGAAATGTTTCGATTTAAAACATGATCCAGATATCTATCTTAATATGCCAGTGAAAGATCTAGCTGAAGCAATGAAGAAAAACCCTAAATTTTTAAGAACTATCCGTCATAATAAACATCCAGTTATAATGAATCCAAATTATTACAATGAATTTGAGGAATATAAAATAATTGGATTAAAAAAACTAAAAATAAGGGCAGATAAAATAAGGTCAAACAAATCTTTTGCAGAAAAGATTGCATCAATTTTAAAAGATCAAACAGATGAAAAAGAACAAAATAAATCACAAGAAGATGTATACAATGAGGAAAGTTTGTATTTTAAATTTACTTCTAACGAGGATAATAAAATTATGAATGATTTTCATAATGCTAATTGGGAGGCAAAATTATCTGTTATTGATAAATTTAGTGACGAAAGACTTAAATATTTCGGAAAAAAATTAATTTATGAGGAAAAACCAGATTTATTATCTAAAAATGATTATAGTTTAATTCATAAGGACTTATGTAAAAAGCTTTTGAGCACAAATAATGAAAAATGGAATACTATACCAAGAACTTACTCAGAAATTGATACTTTAAGAGACAAATTCAACAGAGAAGGAGAGAAAGATAAATTACAAATCCTTGATGAAATTAACGCATACGTTGAAGATTTGGAAAAAATTTACTCTTCTGCGTAGTTGACTTTTTATCTAAAATAATTAAAAAAATATTATGCCTACAAAAGCTGTAACAGATGAAAATTTTGAAAAAGAAGTAATAAACTCTAATATGCCTATCGTTGTAGATTTTTGGGCAGAATGGTGTGGTCCTTGTAAACAAATCGGCCCACTTCTGGAGGAGATATCTGACGAACTTAAAGATAAAGTGGTAATAGCAAAACATAATATTGATAATGAACCGAATACTCCAACAAAATATGGAATAAGAGGAATACCAACAATGTTACTTTTTAAAAATAAGGAACTTAAATCAACTAAAGTAGGGGCGTCTACTAAATCCGATATTCTTGGATGGATAAAACAAAATATCTAATTTATCTTTAGAAACTCACCACATAAATATAAAGATCCAAATAAACAAATAATTTTTTTCTCTTTTGAAGAAATTTTGTTAATCGCGTGAAGAATATTTTTCGCAATTTCTGATTTAATCCCGTTTTTGACACAGATGTTTTTAAGGTACTTGGGTGAAATAAAATTCCTTTGACCATCTATTGGAATTATATAAACTTTATCAAAAATATTTTTAATTTTTTTAATAAATTCCTCGGGGTTTTTATTTTTTAACATGCCAAATATTCCGACCTTAGGAGCTTTTAGAGACTTCAAATAATTAGCAAAATTTTCAGCACTTACAGCTGAATGACAGCCATCAATTAGCAGTTTTTCATTTTTAAACAATTTTTTTGCAATTCCTCCCTTTGTAATGTACTCAAGCCTCCCTGTTACTCTTATCTTTGGCACTGCTGACTCTATTTTTTTTTTACTAATCCCTAAATCAAGCGCAATTTTAATTGCCATGCATAAATTCTGATATAAACCATCAGAATTTATAAATTTATTTTTTAAATTGATAGTTTGTAAGTTATCTTTATACAAATACTTTTTATTTCTCTTTATCAATTTCCATCTCGGGTAATAAAATTTATTACTTTTATTCTTTTTGAGTATATTTTTAATTATTTTATTATTTTCTGGTTTTTGTTTTCCCACATATATATCTGTATAATTACTTAAAAAACCAACTTTTTGACGAATAATTTCTTGTATTGTTTTTTTTTTAACAAAATTTAAGTGTTGTTTATTTATATTTACAATTGCTTGTAATTTTGGAAAATCAAATAGGTTTGTGGAGTCTTTAGCAAATAAAGCCCCTGCTTCAATAAGATTGTAGTCACTAGAAATTCTTGATGAATTTAAAATATAAATGACAGTTAAAACCTCAAAAGTTGTTAAAGGTATTTTTTGTTTTTGAATAATCTTAATAGTTTCCTTTATTTCTTTATGACTTAAAAATCTATTTTTAATCCAAAATCTCTCTTTTATATCTTTTAAGCTAGGAGATATAAAAGTTGAAACTGATTGTCCATTTTCTTCGATAAAATATTTGAGACAAGTTAATAATGAAAATTTACCATCTGAACCAATTATGTTGATTACATTACTGAGTTTACGCTCCGGATTATTAAAATTTTTTAAGACTTTTTTTATTCTTGATAAATCAAAATTAATTCTTTTTTTAAAGAGTCTATTTTTAGCTAGCTGATTGTATAGACTTATCGATTGTGACGACATCTGAAGATTGATTTTTAGACTCAATTTCTGCTGTTTTTAACAATATGTTTAAAAGAGTTCCGACTGAGGAGTTTAAATATTTTCTCTCTACAACTAAATCAATACCTCCGTGTTCTTGAACGTACTCAGCTGTTTGAAACTCCTCAGGTAAAGTTTCTCGAACAGTATCTTGTATTACTCTTCTTCCAGCAAATCCTATCGTCGCTTTAGGCTCAGCAATTAATATGTCTCCAAGCATAGCCCATGATGCTGTTACACCACCGGTTGTTGGATCTGTCAAAATTACGATATAAGGAAGATTATTTTTTTTAAGCTCGTTAACTGCTAATGTTGTTCTTGTCATTTGCATTAAAGCAATAGATGACTCCATCATTCTCTGCCCACCACTACAACTAAAAAATATAAATGGTGTTTTATTTTCTATAGCGTGTTGCACACCAGCAATAAAAGCCTCACCTGAGGCTGCTCCAAAAGAACCTCCAATAAATCTAAAATCTTGCGCCCCAGCTGTTACAGGAACGTTACCTATTTTCCCTTTTGCAATAGCTACCGCATCATCTTGTTTCGTAATCTTCCTAGCAGATTTAAGTCGGTCAATATATTTTTTATTATCAACAAAATTTAAAGGGTCATCATATGGCAGAGGAGTTGGTATTAACTCGTATTCATTATTATCAAAAAAAAGCTCAAATCTATCCTTACATGAAAGTTTGTGATGAGCCCCACACTTTGGACAACAATTAAAATTTTTTTTGAAGTCTTCTTTATAAATCAGGTTTTTACAACCGCATGTAGTCCATAAAGTTTGATCGTCAGAAGATGATTTTTTCTTAAAAAGAGATTTAATTTTCGGTTTTATAAATTTTGATATCCAATTCATACTATTTGATTCTTTAAATTATATACTACTTTATTTAACTTTGTGACAGGATTTTGTCCTTTTTTTAATGAATTCGTAATACTTTGGCATAACTGGCTTCCCACAACAAGTCCATCAGCTTTTTTGAGCGCTGATATGGTCTGATTAGTAATACCGAAGCCTATGACTATGTTTTTTTTACGATTGACTTTTTTGATAATATTATAATTTTTAAAAATTTCTTTTGGGGTAACTTTGAGCTTACCACCAGTAGTAGAAAGCATAGAAATATAATAAAGCATATCATGAGAATTATGAATTATTTTTCTCATTCTATTCCTGGGAGTGGTAGGAGACAATAATTGAATAAAATTTATAGATTTTTTTTTACATTTTTTAGCAAACTTTAAATTCTCTGGAAAAGGCAGGTCAACGATTATAAGTCCATCGACGCCAGAAGCTTTACAACTATTTAAAAATTGATTTTCGCTGTATTGATATATCAAATTATAGTATCCCATTAATATTAGCGGTTTACCCGGATTATATTTTTTAAATTTTTTTGAAATCTTAAAAACATCTTTCAATGTTACACCATTTCTAATTGCTCGATAAGAACTTCCCTGAATTTGCCCACCATCTGCTATTGGCGTATTATGTGGAAAGCCGAGCTCAACAATATCTGCATATTTTGAGATAGCATTCAATATTTTTAAAGAATTTTTCACAGTATTATCTCCAGCGACAGTATAGGTGATTAAGGCAGGTCTTTTTTGTTTTTTACAATTTTCAAAAGTTTGAGATATTTTAGAGTTCATCTTATATATGTCCCCAATTTTTTTTTAATAATATCCTTATCTTTGATGCTATCCCCACAAGAATTAACAATGATCACATCTGAAGATTTTAATTTAGGTGCCATTTTAATTGCCTCTGCAAAGGCGTGAGAAGGTTCAAGAGATGGAGAAATGTTCTCTAATTTTGAGACTAATTTATATGCTTGAAGAGCTTCTTCATCGCTTGCAGAGGTGTATTTAGCTCTTTTTGTATCTTTAAGAAAACAATGTAATGGTGAAATACCTGGGTAATCTAAGCCTGCAGATATAGACTCCGTGGAACCTATTTGTCCTTCTCTATTTTGTATAACGTACTGCGCAGCTCCGTGCAAAATTCCAATTTTAGATCCATTTGATAAAGGTGCTGCATGTAATTTACTGTTTCTTGGTCCACCAGCCTCAATTCCTATAAATTCAGCGTCCGTATCCATAAACTCATTCCAGAAGCCCATTGCAGAACTTCCACCACCTACGCAATTTAAAAGTTTTAATTTTTTAGGAATTTCTCCAAATTCCTCTTTAACTTGTTTTATCAACTCTCTAGAAATTTGTGCAGTGCTCCACGCACAGATTTTAATAAAAATATTTGGCCCGACCGTTGACCCTACACATAAATTCGTCGTATCATTATTGGCAACCCAATAACGCATACATTCACTCACTGCGTCTACCAACGTTTGACTTCCGGTCGTTACAGGAACAATTGTTGCACCATTTTTTTTCATTGCTTCAACGTTTGGGCGTTGTCTTTTTATATCTTTTGCCCCCATAAAAATTTTGCACTTAAGTCCAAATTTTTTAGCAGCCATAGACAGCATTTTTCCAGCATATCCAGCGCCTGTATCTCCAACTATATATTTTTTACCGGCTCTCTTTGCTATTAAACAATGAACCGTAGCATTATAGATTTTATGAGCGCCTCCATTGGCTTCTGATACTACTTTTGCGTATATCTGAGCTCCACCGAGATTTTCTGTCAAATTTTCTAGCTTTATAAATGGTGTAGGGGCACCGATATATGATTTAAAATAATAATCTCTCTCTTTTAAAAATTTCTCGTTTCTTCTAAGCTTTGCAAAGAGTTTAGTTAGATCTTCAACTGGTTTTTTTAAAGTTTCTGGAATAAAATTTCCACCAAATTTACCACCATACATATAATTTTTATCGTGTTGATCGATTAATGGAATTCCTTTTTTAATTTTCATTATTCACCATTCTAGCTTGACTTAAAAAATTTTTTATTTTTCCTATATCTTTTACTTTATTTGTTTCTAAAGCTCCAGAAACATCAACTATATCGGCTAAATTTGAGAGTTTTTTAAGTAGCTTAATATTGATATTTCCTGCAATCATTTTTAACATTTTTTTTGGGATCAGCTTTATCCAATTAAAATTCCAACTCAAACTCTTATTTAATCCTGAACTATCCCAAAGAATAATATCGGCAACTTTCATATATTCTTTATACTTAAAAACATCCCTCTTTTTTTTAATTTGTAAAGCATATATTATTTTTTTCTTATATTTTTTCTTTATTTTTAAAACTTCATTTTTACTAAAGTTACCGTATATTTGAAAATAATCAATTTTCAGCTTTGAAAATTTTTGTAATTCATCTTTATTAGGATTAACCAAAACACCAACAAATTTACTTTTACCTTTATACAAACAAGTAAGTTCTTTTGCTTTTTTGTAATTTATGTACCTATGACTTTTTTTATAATTTAAAATAAATCCACAAAAATCAGCACCAAACCTCACACAAGACTTTACTTCTTGCTTTTTACTTAAACCACATATTTTAACTCTCATTAATTATAAGGTTTATTAATTTTCTAAAATTTTTTCCTACGTTACCATTTGTAACGCTTCTTCCAATTACTATCCCAGTCGCGCCTTTTTTAAAAGCTTGATAAGGAGACACCACTCTTTTTTGATCGTTTACACTATCATCATACATTCTAATTCCAGGTGTTATAATATTAATTTTTTTAATTTTCTTTTTTATAATTTCAATTTCTTTTGCAGAGCAAATTACACCATCCAGTTTAGCTTTTTTAGCAACAAGTGCCTGCTTTAAAACAGTTTTTTTAATGTTGTTTCTAAAACCTAATTGTTTAATTGACTTATTTGTGAGGCTAGTTAAAACAGTCACACCTAATATTTTTAAATTTTTATTAATTGACTTTGCTTTTTTTTTTACTTCCCTAAGCATTTGTAAACCTCCATTAATATGAACAGTAAGGTATCTTATGTTTTTCATATCTTTTAAAGAGTCTAGAGCAGCGTTACACGTATTAGGTATATCATTTAATTTTAAATCAAGAAAAATATTTTTATTTTTCAAAGTTTTAATGAAACCTCTCCCTTTGGATGAGTAAAAAAATTCTAGACCAAATTTATAACCGATGTCAATTTTTTTTGTGGAAGTTGACTTAATAATTTTCCTAACTTTTTTGATATTTTGAGTATCACAGGCTATAAAAACAATTTTTTTCATTTACTATTATTTATTATATCTTTGAGCTCTTTTGCCATTTTAAATGATATTTTTTTCTTTTCCGGTATATATATTCTCTCTCCAGTTCTTGGGTTGATAGCATTGTACTTTTGTTTTATCTTTTTTACAGACCATCTACCGAATTTTCTTATCTCTATAGCTTTTCCTTGTATTAATTCCTTAGAAATTTCGTCAAAAGTTTCTCTCAATAGGTTTATTATAGTTTGAACAGGTACTTTTGGATATTGTTTTTTTAGATTTTTAATTATCTCTGGAATTGCCAATTATTTCTTCTTTTTTCTTCCACTCAAAGCTTTTTCGAAAATAGATTTAAGTGTTGCACCAGCTTTTGCACCTTTACCAAATTTTGCAACAAGACTTTTTTCTTCTTCAATTTGAGCAGCTTTTACACTTAAAACTATTTTTCTTTTATCATAATTCAAGTCCATTATTTTTGCGTCAAGAGCGTTTCCCTTGGAAAATACTTCTGGTCTAGCATCTGAAGAGTCTTTTGCTAACTCAGCTTTTTTTATTGTCGCAATAAGCTTTTTATCTGGGTCGATTGAAACTTTTACACCATTTGCCATTACCGAATGAATTCTTGTTGTAATTATATCGCCAACCTTTTTGTTGTTATCTTTAAGATAATCCATTGGATCTTTATCAAGGGCTTTTATTGATAATTTAATTTTTTCGTCTTTGACGTCTATTACTTTCACTTTTATACTCTCATTTTTTTTAAATTTTGACAGATCTTGTTCCTGATCATTATAAGATACATCTCTATAAAAAACCATTCCAGTAAGTCCATTCTCTAAAGTAGCAAATATTCCTTTTTCTGTTACATTTTTAATTTTAACATCTATAATTGAACCAATTTGTTTTTTCACATCGTTCCAAGGATTTTCTAAAGTAGCTTTATAAGATAAAGATATTCTTTTATTTTCTTGCTCAATGCTAACTATTTTTACTTTAATTTTTTCTGACACAGATAAAATTTTCGAGGGATTAACATTTTTACTCTCCCAGGACAGTTCACTATTGTGAATTAAACCTTCTACGCCTTCCTCGAGCTTAACAAATGCTCCATAATCCATTAGCTTTGTACAAGTTCCCTCATAAACTTCTCCAATTTTATATTTTTTGGAGATGTTTTCATAAGGATCTTCGGTAAGAGCTTTAATTGATGCTGAAATTCTATTTGTACTTTTGTCAATTTTAGTAATTTTTACTTTAATATTTTGACCAATAGTAACTAATTCTGAAGGTTTTTTGACTCGTCCGTGAGAAAGATCACTAACATGAAGCAATGCATCTAATCCATTTATATCTAAAAACACTCCCCAATCCGTGGTAGCTTTTACTTTTGCATTATTTACGATATCACCTTCTTTAATATTTTTTAACATTTCTTTTACTTCAGCGTTTTTATCTTTTTCTAAAACTGCTCTTCTACTAGTACAAACGTTTCCTCTACTTCTATCTATACGCGTTGCAATTACCTTCACAGGCACATTCATCAAATGATCAATTTTTTTTAGAGGCCTTACATCTATTTGTGAGGCCGGCATAAAAGTTGGCAAACCATTTACAGTGCATATGTAACCACCTTTAATTTTACCTGTGATATAACCTTCAATAATTTCTTGATTTTCAAAAATTTTTTCCATTTTTTTCCAAGCAACCATTCGTCTTGCTTTCTCTCTTGATATTACTATTTCACCCTTAAAATTTTCAATTCTCTCAAGATAAACGTCTATTGTAGACCCAACTTTTAATTTTTTTAATTCATCATCATTTTTAAATTCTTCAATTGGTATCATTGCTTCAGCTTTAGCTTTTGCATCAACAATTACATAAGATTTTCCAATTTCAGTAACAGTAGCTTTTATGATTTCGTTTTCTTTTAATTTTCTATCTTTAAAGTCTTTAGCTAAGAGCGATTCAAATTCTTTATTTGAAGTTTTCGAGGTTTGTTTAAAGTCTGTGTTATCTGCCATATACTTTTAATTTTGCGTCAACTGCCTTTTTCATTTTTTGTACCATTAATTTAATATTTTTTAATTTTCCGGTGTCCACAATTATCGCATCAGAGCTTTTCAGTAAAGGACTATTCTTCCTAGAAATATCCCTTTTATTTCTTGATTTTATTGACTTTTTAACTTCGGCTAAGGAAATTTTTTTATTTTTTTTACGAAGTTCCTTATATCGTCTTAAAGCAGCGGTATTTAAGTTGCATTTAAAAAAAAATTTAACATTCGCTTGAGGCAATATAACTGTACCTATATCTCTACCTTCTATGCAAATTCTTTTGTTGTGCTTTGCAAATTTTTTTTGGAAATTTTTTAAAATATTTCTTACTTTTTTTTCTTTGGCTAAAATCGAAGTATAATCAGAAATTTCTGTAGTTTGTAAATTCAACTTGTTTAAAAATTTGTAATTAAGTTTTGAAAATTTAAGTTTTAGGAAACGAATTTTGTTTTTTGGATTATTTTTTATTAAAAGGTAACTCGCATACCTATATAATAATCCGGAGGAAAGAAATTTTAATTTATAAACTTTAGAGATTAATTTTGCTCCAGTTGTTTTACCGCTAGCAGCAGAACCGTCAGCTGCTATATGAAATTTGCTATTTTTCTTTAACGGCAAATTTGCCTCCAAGTTTTTTTATTATTTTAAGAAATGATGGAAATGATGTTTTAACTGTTTCAAAATTTTTTATATTAACTTGTATCCCTGTTACTAAACTTAAGATTAGAGCGCTCATACATATTCTATGATCTCCTAGGTTTGGAACTAGTATCTTTGCGTTATGTTTAAAAATATTTTTACCGAATATTACTAAACTTCCTGATTTATATTTAGTTTTAATGCCAATTTGTTTTAAAATTCTTTGCATTTCAAAAACTCTGTTGCTCTCTTTGTTTTTAAGCTCCTCAATACCTCTAAAGGTAGATTTACCTTTCGTTAGAGCAGCAATTACAAATAAGATGGGGTACTCATCAGTTGAATTCATATAAAACTTTTCAGATGCAAAGATAGGTTTCAATTTTGAGCTTTTAATCTCAATATCTCCTTTTTTTTCACTGTTAATATTTTTAATATTTTTAAAATTGATTTTCGCCCCAAACTTTTTAAGCAAAGAGTAAAAACCTGTTCGTGTTGGATTCAAACCAACATTAGTAATTAATAATTTTGATTTATTTAATAGTAATGTTAAGGCACAAAAAAGGCAGCAGAGGAAGGGTCACCTGAGATTTTAATTTTATAAGGCTGTAAGGCCCTTTTTCCTATTACTCTAATTACATTTTCTTTTTTATATTTTTTGATTTGTATAGACTTGTTTTTTTTAAGTAATCTCTCGGTATGGTCTCTACTTTTAAGTCTTTCGATAACTGTTGTATTTCCAAATGAATTAAGACCAGCTAAAATTACAGAACTTTTCAATTGCGCTGATTTACCTGCAATATATTTAATTCCTATTGGGATTTCTGAAGAGCACATGTTCAAGGGAAAGTGAACTTTTCCAGATGGAGAAAAATTAGCTCCAAATTTTTTCATTAAATCAATTACGCCTGACATATTTCTTTTATTCAAAGACGAATCACCAATCAATTTTACATCTATGTTGGGAGTCGAGGACAATATACCAATCATAAGTCTAGCTAAAGTTCCTGAGTTACCAAAATCCAACTTTGCATTTTTACTTGCCGTAAATGAGCCTAGACCTTTTCCATAAATATAATAACGTGCACCTTTTTTCTTAAAAACAACACCTAAACTTTTTAAACATCTTAAAGTTGTTTTAACGTCTTCAGAAACCAATAAGTTATCAATTTCTGATATATTTTCGCTTATTGCGCTGAACAACAATGATCTTATGGATAATGATTTATCACTATCTACTTCTATCTTTTGGTTAAAATTTTTAATTTTATTTGAGTTTCTAATATCAAATTTTTTTTCTATCATTAAAAATTTTATTTGTATTGTGATCCAAAATATAATTTTATTGCTTTTGACGATTTTAAAATTTCACTTGGAGTGCCGTCAGCGATAATCGATTGTTCTCCTAGAACATACGCTCTATCAACTACATCGAAAAGATTTTTTACCTGGTGATCAGTTATTAAAATAGCACAACCATAAGACTGTATTTTTAGGATATATTTTTGAATATCCTGAACTACTATGGGATCTAATGCAGCCATGGGTTCATCGAGTAAAATAACTTTTGGTTTGTTAATTAAAATTCTTGCCATCATTAATCTTCTTACTTCTCCTCCACTGAGAACTTGACTATGTAAATTACGTAAATGTTGTAAATTAAATTCATCAAGGAGTTTTTCAACTGTTGAAATTTGTTTGTCTTGATCTTTAATTGATAATTGGCAAACTCCAAGAAGGTTATCGTAAACAGACATTCCGAAGACACTTCTTTGCTGGCTCAAATACCCTATTCCACTTTTAGCTCTTTCATGAATGGGACTATCTTGTATCTCTTTTCCATTTAATAAAATTTTACCACTATCAGTCGAATGCTCGCCAATTATGATGCTATATAAAGTTGATTTACCCGAACCGTTTGGGCCTAAAAGACCCACAATTTCTCCAGGGAATAGCTCCAAAGATATTTTTTTTAAAATTGGTCTACCGTCAAAAGATTTATTTACATCTTTAACATTAAGGATAGGCTTACTTTTTTTAAATTTAATTATCCTAAAGCCTTTTCTCATTTGATTTTTGCCTTAATTGTTTTGTCATTTAACATCGAAAATTTCGCTTTCTTTGATTTTAAATCAAGTTCTATTCTATCTGACAGAATATCTCCATCACTATTTTCTATTTTTACATTTCCAAAAACTTCTAAATAACTTCTGTCATTAAAATAATTCACATTATCAGCATATAAAAAATTAACGCCATATTCAGCAAATATTTCCTCTCTGAATTTCATATCAAATGTTTTATTATTATAAGACCCATATTTACCAATAATTTTGATGCTGCTTCCATCACTAAAATAAAATATTGCAGTCATGTTGGTCATTTTAATTAACTCTGGAAAGTCGGACTCAAATTCAGCAAATTCAGATTTTACAATATAGCGATTACCGTTTAGGTCGATCCCATTATATTCAACATTCTCAAAGAAATTTGATTTTTCATTTACTTTGGGCTCATCTTGATTAATTTCGTTTTCTTTATCATCAACAATTTCTTTTTTCGTAAAAAATTTAAAGCCTTCTTGCGTATCTTTTCTAAAATATGTTGAAAAAATTAATAATATGGCTAAAACAAAAATTGTAATTTGTATTATAAATCTTTTTCTTCTCTTTACGGTCATTTTATTCCATATTCTAAAAGTGAGTGTATATGTATAATGCCAATTAATTTTTTATGAGATTTACTCTTATTTTTTTGATTTTTTATAACTATAAGGCTGGTAATTTTTTTTTCATTCATTATAGATAAAGCTTTTGAAGCCAACAAATCCTGATTTATTGAGTGAGGGTTTTTTGTCATTATTTTGCCTACGGTTACTTTTTTTGAAAAATGACTCATACTCCTTCTTGCGTCCCCATCTGTAACTATACCTTGAACATTATTCCCTTTTACCACAACTACTAAGCCAAGTTTTTTTTTATTTATTTCCTTTACAGCCTCGTGGATGTTTTGGCTTAAATTAATTTTTGGGATTTTACTACCTGAAATCATTATATCTTGCACAGTTAACAAATTCTTTCCAATATTTCCCCCAGGATGAAAGACTTTAAATCTTTCTTTTGAAAATTTAATTTTATTCATCAAGGCAATTGCTAAACAATCTCCAAATAAAAGTGTTAAAGTTGTAGAACTTGTTGGAACCATTTTAGTGGGATCTGCTTCCTTTACATTTGGTAATAAAATTTTAACATCGCTTGCTTTAATCAATAAACTATCTTTTTTTGATGCAACTCCAATTATTTTGATATTAAATCTGTTAGCATATTTTAACATATTTGTAATTTCATATGTATTACCTGAGTATGAAAATACTAAAAGCACATCTCTTTTATCTATTTGTCCCAAGTCACCGTGATTTGCCTCTCCAGGGTTTAAATAGAAAGATGGAACTCCAATTGATGCGAGTGTGGCAGATACTTTCCTTGCTATTAATCCACTTTTACCTATTCCAGCAGTAATGACTTTGCCTCTACAATTTAGAATTAACTCAATCGAATCTACAAAAGATTTTCCGAATACAGAGTTAATTTTTTTTAACTCCCTTATCTGTTTTGCAGCCGCTTCTTTTGCAGTTTTGATGTAATTATTTTTTTTCATTAATGTTCAAATATATCAAATTTAAAACCACTTTGATCAAGCTCAACTCTAGTATCTAAAAACTTTATACATCTATTAAATAAATCAATTCTGTTTTCTCTAATTAGCATTTTTTCTAGCTGTGATTTAATCTTGTGTAAGTAGATGACATCTCCCGCAGCATATTCAAGTTGTTTGTCCGTCAATTCGCTTATATCTTTATTCCAATCTGAGCTTCCTTGCCTTTTATCTAAATTTTTATTGCAAAATTCAAATACTAAATTTTTAAGTCCATGTTGATCTGTGTATGTTCTTACAACTTTTGATGCAATTTTTGTGTCAAAAATATTATTTATTTTACACTTAAGAAAATATTCTATTGCGCTTTTATCAAATCTAAGAAAATGACCAATTTTTAATATTTTTGGATTTTCTAATACGGACACAAGATTTGGAGCTTTATAGTTAGCTCTGTCTGGTTGAATTATATAAACATCACCATTTTCACCACAAATTTGTATTAGGCTCAACTTATCTCTCTCAGGAATTTGAAGACCAGTTGCCTCAGTATCGATTGCAACGCTACTTTTAAAAGATTTTACAATATCGGTTGTAATGTCTCCTTTTATTCTATGAATTTTTACCATATTATCTAATTACCATGAACAATAACCCAATAGCAACAATCCTTGGTGGTGGTGGATTTATAGGACGATATCTTGTTCGAAATTTGACGAATAAACACTATAGATGCATTATTCCTACAAGAAATCCCTTTCAAAAAGGTTATCTCAAAACGCAAGCTCCTCCGGGCTCAATAGAGTTAATTGATTTTAATTCAAACAATTTTGATAAAATAGAAGAAGCTATCAGTAATTCAGATGTGGTTATTAATTTAATTGGAATATTGTTTGAAAATAGAAAGCAAAAATTTACAAAAATTC
>MDSW01214080.1_pt1 | contig 44580 bp, 42 predicted proteins | sample 811171 | NCBI WGS metagenome assembly MDSW01 (sample SAMN05326641, study PRJNA326480) | marine metagenome | isolation source: seawater | place: Atlantic Ocean: North West | collected 2012
AAGATGCAGTGCTGATTGCAGACAAAAAAAGATCGCAAGATGTAAAACTATTAGTTGAAAAACTTAAAAGAAAGAAATTGCCTGAAGCCGAATATTTCCCAAGAGATTACAGACCATGGGGCTGGTTCGAAATCTTGAATTCTTCAGAATTTTTTAAAGTTAAAAAAATATTAGTTAATCCAAATTCTTCTCTAAGTTTGCAAAGTCATAAGTTTCGATCCGAACATTGGGTTGTTGTTGAGGGTATCGCAGAAGTAACTATAGATCAGAAAATAAAATTATTGAGTAAAGGAGAATCTATTTTTATTCCTGTAGGTTCAAAACATAGACTTAATAACAAAAAAAATAAAAGCTTAATAATAATTGAAATACAAACTGGTACATACTTTGGTGAAGATGATATTATTCGTTACGAAGATAAGTATGGAAGAAAAATTATTTCAAAATCGAAATAAAAATTTATGAGTATTAAAAAAAACACAAAGTTTTTGATTACAGGTACAGCAGGCTTTATTGGGTTTCATCTTGCTAGAACATTATTAGAAAAAAAGTTTTCTGTTTTAGGCATTGATGGATTAACCAATTATTATGATGTTAGACTTAAAAAAAATCGTCATGATATTTTAAAAAAATATTCAAACTTTCAAGCATGTGAAATCATGATACAAGAAAAAAGAAATCTTGATCAAATATGTTTAAAGTTTAAGCCAAACGTTATTATTCATCTGGCCGCACAAGCAGGTGTGAGATATTCACTTGTGAATCCTAGAACTTATATGAGTTCAAATTTGGATGGTTTTTTTAATATTTTGGAAATTGCAAAGAAATTAAATCCTTCTCACTTTATTTTAGCTTCAACTTCCTCGGTTTATGGAGCAAACAAAAGTATACCCTTTCAAGAGATAGATAAATCAGACTTACAATTATCTTTTTATGCCGCAACTAAGAAAGCTAACGAGGTATTATCTCATACATATGCTTACAATTATAAGATTCCAACAACGATCTTGAGATTTTTCACAGTTTATGGCCCTTGGGGCAGACCTGATATGGCTCTTTTTAAATTTACTAATTCTATTTTATCAAATAAGCCAATTGATATATATAACTTTGGTAAAATGAAGAGAGATTTTACATATATTGATGATTTAATAAAAAGCATTTTACTTTTAGTAAACAAAATCCCTGAAGAACCAAGAAAACGAAAGATAAAGTATAAAAATGATAGTATTTCTGATGTTGCTCCATGGAGAATAGTAAATATTGGTAATTCAAAGTCTATTGACCTAATTAAATTTATTCAAATTTTAGAAAAATTATTAGGGAAAAAAGCAAAGAAAAATTTTATTGAAATGCAAGCAGGAGATGTAGAAGAGACATTTTCAAATACTGACTTTTTAGAGGAATTAACTGGGTTTAGGCCGAATAAATTATTAAATGAAGGTATTAAAGAATTTATAAAATGGTATATAACTTACTTTAAAAAAAACTAATAACTTAAATTATGGAATTTTAATGAATATACTTTTAACAGGAGGCACAGGTTACATTGGCAGCCATACTGCAATTAAAATACATCAAAACAATCATAATGTAATTTTATATGATAACCTAAGTAATAGTTCAAAAAAAATCTTATCAAAAATTAAAACATCTCTAGGTTTAAACTTAAAACTTATTGTTGGAGATGTATTAGATACTAAAAAATTGGAAGAAGTTTTGAAAAACTATGAGATTGAAGCAGTGATTCATTTTGCTGGCTTAAAGTCTGTTGATGAGTCAATTTTATTTCCAAAAAAATATTTTGAAAATAATGTAAATGGCTCTCTTAGTTTGATTCAAGCCATGAAAAAGTCAAATGTGAAAAAACTAATTTTTAGCAGTAGTGCGACAGTCTATGGAGAACCAGAATATTTGCCTATTGACGAAAATCATCCAAAAAATCCAAAAAACCCATATGGAAAGTCAAAGTTAGAAGTAGAAAATATTTTAAAATCTTTATCAATGTCTGATTCTCAGTGGAAAATTGTTTGTCTTAGATACTTTAATCCAATAGGTAGTCACGAAAATATTGATATGGGAGATAATCTAAGTGGAAACGCAAATAACTTATTCCCAGTTATTCTTAAAGTATTACGAAAGAAAATTAAAATTTTACATATATATGGTCAAGATTATGATACTAAAGATGGTACTGGTATTCGAGATTACATATATATAATGGATCTTGTTGATGGTCATTTGGCAGCTTTAAATTTTTTAAATTCAAACAATGGATGGTATGACATCAATTTAGGTACAGGAATAGGTTACAGTGTTTTAGAAACAATCAATAAGTTTCAATCAGTTAATAATGTTAAAATACCTTTCAAATACTCTAAAAGACGAGAAGGAGATGTTTCTGAGAGCTATGCTGATGTGAAAAAAGCAAAATTTCTTTTAGGTTGGAAAGCTAAAAATTCTTTAGATATTATGTGTAAAAGTGTTATAAAATAAAGAAATTGTTGTATTTTGTCCTTGAACTAATCTTTTAAATAAATGTATCTTAGTTAATATTTAAATTAAATAAATTTTGTTAAATGATATTTGTTGCTGGTCACAAAGGAATGGTAGGGTCTGCCATATTAAGAGCACTTAAAAAAAAAGGTGAAAAAAATATCTTATATAAATCTAGTTTAGAACTTGATTTAACAAATCAGAAAAAAGTAGCTTCGTTTTTTAAGCAAAATAAAATTACACAAATTTACATTGCAGCAGCAAAAGTTGGCGGTATATTTGCAAATAACAAATATCCAGCAGATTTTATTTATAAAAACCTTATGATACAAACAAATATTATTAATAGTGCATTTGAGAACAATGTTAAAAAAATACTTTTTCTTGGTTCTAGTTGTATTTATCCGGTAAACGCAGTTCAACCAATGGCTGAAAAAGAATTATTAACTGGTTTATTAGAACAAACAAATGAACCTTATGCAATCTCAAAAATAGCTGGAATCAAGTTATGTGAAAGTTATAATAGACAATATTCTGAAACTCACAATATAGATTATAGATCGGTTATGCCAACTAATCTTTATGGTCCAGGAGATAATTACAATTTAGAAAATTCACATGTGATACCAGCCCTAATAAGGAAATTTCATGAAGCTAAATTAAAATGTCTTTCTGAAGTCTCAGTATGGGGTAGTGGAAATGCCAAAAGAGAGTTTTTACATGTGGACGATTTAGCAAGTGCCTGCATACATATAATGAATGTAAAAAAGTCATACTATAAATCTTTTACAAAACCAATGTTGAGTCATATAAATGTTGGTAGTGGAAGAGATGTAACGATAAAAAATTTGTCCAAAATTATAAAAAAAGTCGTTGGATACAAAGGAAAAATTGAATATGATCTAACAAAGCCGGATGGTCCTAAACGAAAGTTGATGGATAGTTCTTTAATCAATTCTACTGGTTGGGTTCCAAAAATTAGTTTAGAGAATGGATTAAAAGAAACTTATCAAATATATCTTAATGAAAATATTTAGTCTGAGAGAAAAATAATGAATAAGAATAAAAAAGTTGCTTTTATAACTGGTATAACCGGTCAGGATGGTTCATATCTCGCTGATCTTCTTTTAAAAAAAGGGTACATTGTCCATGGATTAAAGCGAAGGACGTCATTATTTAATACTGCTAGAATAGATCATTTATATCTAGACCCCCTTCATAAAAAATCAAAGTTTTTTCTCCACCATGGAGACATGACAGATGCTGATAATTTAATAAGAATTATACAGCAAACAAAGCCTGATGAAATTTATAATCTTGCTGCTCAGTCACATGTTGCAGTTAGTTTTGAACAACCTGAATATACTGCGAATGTTGATGCGCTTGGTGCTTTAAGGATTTTAGAAGCAATAAGAATATTAAACTTACAAAAAAATACAAAATTCTATCAAGCATCAACTTCAGAACTTTTTGGTAATTCAGTCAAAAAAAATCAAAATGAAAAAACACCATTTTATCCTAGAAGTCCGTATGCGGTTGCTAAATTATACTCTTATTGGATTACAATAAATTATAGAGAGGCATATAATATTTATGCTTGTAATGGTATTTTATTTAATCACGAGAGTCCTGTTAGAGGCGAAACATTTGTAACTAGAAAGATTACTCGAGGTTTAACAAGAATTAAGATAGGTCTTCAGGATTGTATATATATTGGAAATTTAGAGTCTAAAAGAGATTGGGGACATGCAAAGGATTATGCTGAAATGCAGTGGTTAATGTTGCAACAAAATCAACCTGAGGATTTTGTTATAGCAACGGGACAGCAACATAGTATAAGGGAATTCATTAACATTTCAGCTCTAGAGCTTGATATGAAAATTGAATGGATAGGTAAAGGCTTTGAAGAGAAATGTATTTGGAAAAGATCTGGAAAAACTGATAAAATCATAATTAAAATAGATAAAAAATATTTTAGACCCACAGAAGTACATTCTTTATTAGGCGATGCAAAAAAAGCAAGGCAAAAACTTGGTTGGACTGTTAAAACATCTTTCAAAGATATGGTAAGAGAGATGATAAAAAAAGATATGGAACTTGCGAAAAAGGAAGATATTATTTTAAAGCATGAATTAGTTTATAATAAAGAAAAAATAAATTAATTATCTGTTTTATTTATTTTAGTTAGTTTAATTAAATCAATGTAAGTTCTCTCCAGGCCAAATTTTTCAACAGCAAGGGCTCTTGCATTTTCCCCTATCTGTTTTTTTAATTCATTATTTTCCATGACATATGTTATCATTTCACCAAGGTTTTGAGGATCTTCAGGTTTATATAAAACACAATTTTTTAAATGCTTAAAACTGTCTCTATCCCATAATCCTTTGAAATCTGGCAGGATTACAGTTTTTCCACAAGCAAGAGCTTGAAGAGTTACGCTATATCCACTTGGCTGAAAAACATCTTTGATTGGAACAACAATAAGACTAGCAGAATTATACATATTATTTAATTCTAAATTAGTAATACCTTTATTATGAAAGCTTCCTTTCATTATTGAAAAGTGTTTAAAATGAGAAAATGATTTAAGATTAATTTTTGTCAAAATTTTCACTTTATACTGATTTTGAGATAAAATTAAGGTTTTATAATCTCTTCTTGGATCTGAACCAATTGATAGGATATGATTTTCTTGTTTAATATTTTTGTTTGGGCACCAAAAACTTGTATCAACTCCATGTCTAAATAAACTGGTTTTATTTTCATTTAAACCAAAAAGTTTAATGCAATTTTGTCTATCTTTTTCACCAAAGAAAAAGATATGATCAAGGTTTAACAATGATTTATGTATTTTTAACTTATACCATTTTCTAAAAACCGGATGGACGTCTAAGATTGCATCCGACAAACCATGAAATCCTCCGATTAATATAGTTTTTGGAGAAAAAATATTTTTGAGTTTTCCAAGGCTGAGAGAGCCAGAGTCTGTAAAACTTATTACTAAATCAGATGCGTTAATTTCATTTTTAACGAGTTTTATTCTCGGTTCAGAAAATTTAAATCTAAAAATTCTATTAATTACTCTTTTAAGAAAGATATCTATTTTTTTGCTTAAAATTTTCGAGGACATACGAGATTCGATAAAAGACACCTTTATTTGGTGATTATCTCGTTCAATTAGCTTGTCAATCCCATAGTAAAAATCTTTTGGTTCGTTATCATTATTTTGAAGAGGTTTAACCAACCGTCCAGCTAGTGGAAATAAAATACCAACATTTTTCATTTTTCATTCTCAAATTTTAATTATTGATGATTTTGGATTAAATTATTATACCACTTAATCATCTTTGATAATCCAGACCTTAGCGAAATTTCAGGCTTGTATTTAGGTAACAAAGAATATAATAATTTAGTATCAGAACTTTTTATTGTTCTCCCTTCAGGTTTGGTTAAATCAAAATTAAATATAGTTTTTGAGTTTGTTAAATCTATTATTAATTCTACTAACTCTTTAATTGATATAGTTTTTTTTGTACCAATATTTATAGGTCCATCAGTATAACAAGTATCAAATAATTGTTTCATAATATCTGCACAATCTTTTGCATGTAGATAATTTCTTCTTTGATTACCTGAACCCCATACATCAACACTTTTATTTTTTGAGAGTAATTTTGAAATCAGCATAGGGATTGCTTGAGAATTTTCTCCTCTCCATTTATATCTTTCTCCATAAATATTAAAAGGTCTAACAACTATAGTTTTAATTCCTGTTTCTTCAGACAAAATTTGAGTTTTACACTCTAAAAATCTTTTTGCCCAACCATATCCTTTATTAGCTTTTTCCGGATTATCTAAGAAAACTGGTAACTCAGGTATAATGTCAGGACCTTGATCATCATATACACAACTAGAACTTGTAACTAACAAGCGTTCAGCATTTGAAAATCTAAGACAATCCATCAAATTATTAGTAACTTTTTCATTATGAAACAACATTTCTAAATGATTACTATTATTGTAACCAATTCCAAAAGCTCTACTAGCTAGGTGATAAACATGATCACATTTATGTAAGGCTTTTTTACAAAAGTCAAAATTTTCAAGGTTACCCTCTCTAATTTCAATTTCTTTTGCCACATTCATGATATTTTGTTTAATGCCAGTAGAGAAATCGTCTGCAATAACAACTTTTGAATAATCTTTGAGTAACAGTTCTAGTAGAAAAGATCCTATTAATCCTGCTCCACCTGTAACACAAACCACTTCACTTTTGTACTTCATATATAATTTGCTGAATGTTAAAATTTGTTAATATTATATATAATTCAAATTGTAAAGTTGTTTATACATAGATAATATTCAGTCATTTAAATTGAATTATTTTAAATAATTGATTAATTAAACATATGAAGTTTTTATTTAAATATCTGATTACTAAAAGTAAATTTTTATCTATAGCTTATAACTTTGACATAATATTTTCATATGTAAGGTTTTATAGAGTGATATTCATAGCTGAAAATAAGTCATGGTCAATATTAGATGATGGATTAAGTTTAGCTATGCGATTAAATAAGAAGTATAAAAATTTTATGATTATTTTAAAAAAGCCAGGTAGTTTTGATCGAAAAACATTACACTTTGGATCTCAATTTGTTTGGACTAGTTGGTGTGACTACATACATTCAAATAACAAAATTATTGTCACTTATTATCATGGTAAACCAAATGATGATAATTATATGAAACTGCATATCGAAAAGTTTTTATCTTCTGTAAATAAAATAGATTTAATACTTACTTCTACAAAAAAAAATAAAGAAAGATTAATGGAATGGGGTGTTCAAAAAAATAAAATATCTGTGATTCCAATCGGGTTAGACACCAAAATTTTTACAAAAATAAAAAAAAATATAAAAGATAAACTCTATGCAAATTATAAAATTCCTAAAGATAAAATTATTATTGGTTCTTTTCAAAAAGATGGTGTTGGTTGGGCAGAGGGGGATGAGCCAAAATTAATTAAAGGACCTGACATTTTTATAAAATCATTAGAGAAAATTAAGAATTTTTATGATCCTTTTGTAATTCTTACAGGACCGTCTCGAGGATTTGTAAAAAAAGGATTACAGAATTTGAACATTAAGTTCAAACATTTTAATGTATCAAGTAAAAAAGAACTTTCTGAATTATATAATTTACTCGATTTTTATTTTATATGCTCTCGTGAAGAAGGTGGACCAAAAGGTTTATTGGAAGCCATGTCGTGCGGAGTAACAGTAATTGCAAATAATGTAGGTATGGTAGATACTTTAATTAAAAATACAAAAAATGGTTATATAGTAGATTTTAAACCAGAATCTTTCTTTAATTGTTTTCATCTACATACGAATTTAAAGAAAGGTGAAAAAAAAATATTTTCGGATAATGCAAAAAGAGCAGCTGAAAATTTTGATTGGGATAATGTTTCTATGACATATTTTAATGAAATCTCAAAATTAGAATTTTCTAAACATAAGGAATAAATCTAACTATTAAATTAAAAAATAAATTGTTAAATCTTCTTCTTTTAGACAAAGATTTTTTATTTTTACATAATTTCTCAAATAGTTTTAGATATGATTTAGATACATATTCAGAATCTTGATTGTATTTTTTTATTTTTATTTGATAATGGTAATAATTATCTCTTAACTTAAGTAGCTTTGACAAAAAATCTTTTTGATTTTCAAATTGTACTCCAAATCCATTACAGTATTCTGGTAAAGCACCACTATTACGATATAACAAAGGCAAACCACATGAAGCACCCTCAATATGATGCATTCCACCAGGTTCATTTATTGATGCAGTTAAATAAATATGATGGTTTCTTAATTCATTCGCTAACTCTTTCCCATTCATAGGTTCTTTATATATAATGTTATTGAATATAACTCCTTTTGGTTTATTACCTATATATGTAAAAGAAAAAATATTGCTTAGTTCAGTATTTGCTAAATTTTCATCTAAGTATTTATAAATATCAAAACCTTTAAGGTAATTTCCTCCCCAATGATGCGTAACAATTTTAAATTTTTTTGGAATTATTTTGCTAATGCTTTTTCTAAAAAATATATTTTTATTTACCCCATTTAATATTGTAGAATTAGGTTTATTATTTATCCAGAGATTTAAATCTTTAAGCCAAGAAGCAATAAATACAGTATGGTCAGCGTAATAATTTATAATTTTGAGATGAAAATTCATGAATTTTGTATTTTTTCTTTCATCACACTCATTTATGCGATGAACAACTAAACAACTTGGGTTTATGAGTTTTATGTAATTAATTACTTCTTTAATTCCAAACGTAAAATGTGGTGAAGTATGTCTAGGGTCCATTATTAAAATGATATCTATATCATTTTGGTCTAAGTTGTTGGTTACAATATTCTTATTTCTTATTAAATAATCTTGAAGATCGTAGTAAAATCTATTTCCTCCTCCAAAAGCATCATTTACATAATTATAATTTATTGCTACTTTCATTATTCATTGACTATCTGTTATTTTAAATTTAAAGAGTATGATATCAAAAATTTATCAAATAATTAAAAGTTTTTTTTCAACAATTTTTACTATTTTCTCAATCAATATTTATAAAAGTAGAATAGGATGGAAAAGAGCAAAAATTTATTCTGATTATCAAAAGGCTTGCCAGAGAAAAATTAACTTTACTGACATTTACTCAAAAAATTTTATAGATAAAGTTGAAGAATTGGAAAAGATTGGATTTACATCTTATTCAACACAATCCTCAAGGTCTCTTGCTAGATCAATATATAAAAAACTAAAAAATTTTGAAAAAAAAGGAAAGAAAATTTGGGATAACCAGGATCATCATTCAGGGCATTACTTAGGGAACTTATGGAAGGATTTGCCAGAACTTAAAAATTTTTTTAAAAATGATTTAGAAATATTTTTGAAACAATATTTTAGAACAAATTTTAGAATTTATTATGGTACTTTATATAAAAAAACTTATTCTACTGACAGATTAGGTTCTGAAAACTGGCATAGTGATAGTGGACCAGGTATATGTCTAAACATAATGTATTACCTTGAACCCGTAGATGAAAAAAATGGTGCTATGGAGTTACTACCTTGGAATATTTCACGAAAAATATATTTTAAAGAAAAAATTTCAAATTTTTTAACTTTTTTAAAAAAATCTCATTATTTTAAGAAAAGCGATTTAGTTAATTTTTACGATAAAATAATTGATAGTAAATTTCGTTCTAATATTGTGACATTAAAAGGTGAGGAAGGACTTATTATCCCATTCTTAAATAATACATTGCATCGAGGTGGACATAATAAAAAAAATAATTCTAGAATAGCAATTGTATTTCATTGTTATCCAACTTACAAAAACTATGATTATGAATTTTATAATCAAAGAGGAATCTCGAAAATTAATCCATATCCTTTTGACCCATATAAAGAGTTGTAGAAGTGATAAAGAAGTTAAAAATAATAAAGAAACTTGTTTTACTATTTACAGGATTTATGAATCATGAGAAACAATTTTTTACAACGAGCGTATTTAGAACTATATTGCAAAGAGAGTTTTTTTATAATCTTATCTCGGGTTTAATGCAATTAAACGATTTAAAAAACTTAAAAAAAAATGAATGTTTAAAAAATAAAAAGATAAATCATTTTGAAAATGTTGCTAAATACAATGCAAGTGTTTTAGATGATAAAATAATTACAACCAGTCGAAGATTCGATATTTACTATCAATTCTTAAAAATTCCTCAAAGAAATCTAATTGACGAAAAATTGCTTATAGTAGGACCAAGAAATAGGGCTGAATTACTTACGGCTTGGTTACATGGTTTTAAATGGAGAAATATATACGCTATTGATTTATTTTCTACTAATAAAAAGATTATTGTTATGAATATGGAAGAAATGACATGGAAAGACAATTATTTTGATAATGTTGTGATGTCAATGACTCTATCATATGCTAACAATATTGAAAATGTAATAAAAGAGGTTAATAGAATTTTGAAACAAGGAGGTAGGTTTTCTTTTTCACAAACAACTGTTTTAAATGGAAAAAAATGGCACTCATCAAAGGCTAATGGTAAAAAAATTCATAATTTATTATCTAAACACGGTTTTACTGTAAAAATGCTTTTTTCTGAACATAAGGTTAATTCATCTAATAAAAAACAAACAATACATTCTTTCTTAGCTATGAAAAATGAAAAAAATTTAAATATTTTTGATGATTTTAAACTTTAATTAACTTTAATGAAATGAGCACCTCAATTTCATATTTAACATATTTATCACTTTTAATTTAATCTAAATATTTTTTTATGTTAAATTTGTATCATATTATTGAGTTAAAATGATCTAATACATCAATAGTTCAAAGTAAATTAAGTTTTGAAAAAATTATTTTATTATTTCTAAATTTTACTTTATTAATTATGTATGGAGAATTCGTCTAATTATAATTATATTTTTTTTAAAAAAAATAAATTTATTAAAATCACACCCAAAAGAAATGGCCATCTATTTGATTTTTATAAATTCAAAGGGAATACAGATGATAAGTTAAGAGATTTTAAAGATGCTGGTGCTTTAAAAGCTAAAAAAGATTACTTAATAAGTAATTATAACAAATATGCTGAGTTATTGATTAAAAATGGATATTTAAATTTTATTGAAACTGACTTAAAATTAAAACTATATCCATATAAATTAATGCATGTTATTTCAGACGAAAATACAAAACATTTGATCTGGCATCGTGATGTTTACAAACATATGGGGAAAAAAGTTGGTCCTTCTTGGCCTCTTTATAAATTAGCCATATATCTTCAAAAAACCGAAAAATCTAATGGAATAACCGGCTTTATACCAGGAAATTTAAATATAGATTTTAATAATAAATATTTTGATACTCTTTACGCATTTCTAATTTCAAAATTTGCTTTTTATGCAAATGCTAAACCAGGAGAGGCTATGCTTTTTTCTGGTGGTGTCATGCACCATAGACCAGCGTCACCTCAAAAAAACTCTAGAGAGGCCATAATTTTTAGTCTTACAACATCATATCAATTATTTGATAAATACCTCGAAGACGAATACTCTTTTCCTAATTTTTTAAGAAAAAATAAATATTTCACTAATTAGTAATCTTAGATTTAGTTTTTCTATGTTCTAACATCGAATTATAAATAAAATGATTTTTCTTTAACTAATTTACATTTTTTAAATGAAAATATAGACGAAACTTATTAAAATTTATATGTTATTGCTATGTTAAAACCTAAATTAATCTAAGGAAGCGTCATTAATGACTAGTTCAATTTCCTTTTTAACATATTTTTTATTATTAGTATCTTTAATAAGTCACATTGGCATAGGTAATTTATTAATTAAATCAAATAACATTATTACCCAATCTTTGTTAGGCATATTATTTACTGCAAGTATTTCCTCGATTTTGGCTTGGACTTTTCCTCTTTATATAAAGCCATTTTTAATTTGCGCAATATTTTTAGGATTTTTTATTTTATTAAATGATTTAAGGAAAATTAAATTTAATTTTAATGTCTTTACAAAGAAACTGTTTGATAAAAAAAGTGAAATCATAATATTTATTTTTACAATTTTATTTCTACTTTTTTATTTAAGAAACTTCAGTGCATTTAACTACGTTTTTGAAAGTCACGATATTTTATATTTTGGACCAACCCTAGAAATGCTTAATGCTAATTATTCCGGTAACCTGAAATTATTTACCTATTTTCCTCATAAAATGGCTGCCTTTCACATGATTCCTAGCGCAGTTATGACATCACTATGTGTTCTTTTTCCAGTTCCTACACTTATAAATGTGCAAGAAGCAAGATTTATACTAATAATATTAGTACTTACATCTTTTTTTCATTCCTTTTTATTATTTTATAAAGAGAAATTGTTAACTGCTATCACTGCTTTAATCTTTTCATTAGTAATTTTTGGTGAGCAACTAATGTATTGTTTCACTATTTCTAGTTATTTATATGTTTTATTATTATTAACGATTTTAAGAACAATTTTTTTTACAAAATCGAACGATTTTTTAATTCTAATTCTTTGTCTGTTTTTAGTGATATGCAAATCCTCAATATTTTATTCTGCATTAGTTATGTATATGTATTTTTTATATAAAAATAAAAATTATATACTTAAACCAATAAATATAATTATATCAATAATAGTTTTTTTAAATATTTTGAGTTGGGTACTTATTTTACCTCCATACCAAAATGAAAATTTAAGTTTTAGAATATTCAATCCTTTGGATATTGAGTATGGATTGAAATTCGCAATACAATTTAGAGGATGGATAATGGGTGACCCATTTATAGATTGGTTAAATAACAATTACGTAAGTTCAGCCGTAATACCATTAATTATAATTTTTGTAATAGTAAAATTTTATTTTCCGTCTTATTTAGGTAATAATATAGGCAGACAAATTATTCAAAAAAAAAGAGAACTTTATTTTATGCATGGCATAGAAATATATTTAATAGTTTCCATGTTTGGATGGATTTTGTTTAGAAATGGACATAATATTTCTCATCAAGCTCATGGTTTTCTATTAGCATTAGTTCCATCTTTATTTTTTTTATCTAACTGGATTATTAGTTTAAAAAAAACTTACTTTATTAAATCTATTTTATTTGTTTTTTTCATAATTTATGCCTATCCTAATTTTTTAAATATTCCTTACAATTATATATATGAAAAAAGAAAAAATAATAAAGTTTATAGTGTTTTACAATATGACGATGTTAAAGATTTAAAAGTAAAAAAAGGTTTCTACAAACCACAAAAAAATGAAGAAACTTCTTTATCAAGTTTAAAAGCTGCAGCAAAAGGGAAAAGACTTTTGGCAAAAGACTTAACATCAGCACCTAAAGGTCAAATAAGACATTGGATCAGACCATTAGACTAGCAAATTGGAGAAAATATGAAAAAAATATTTACTAGAGATTTAAATAAAAATATTCATGGTCAATTTCAAACTGATGGCAAAATTTTTTTATTTACAATTAAAGAATTAGGACTATCAGGGAAAGGCCTTTCACCCAAAGAAGCATATGAAGACTTAATGGATACTTGGAATAAATCTTATAAATTATTAGGTGCTAAAAATAAATCCATTGAACAAAATGTACAATTATTAAATAAAGAAAAAGTTTTTATAAAAATTAGAAATTCAGTCTTAGTTGTTGGTATAATTTTAGCTGTAATTATTGCAGTAAATGCTGTAGTTACACCTATTATAGATCTACCAAGAACTATCAGGCATGGGTTATTAAATATGTCTCAAAAGATTTTAAATGACGATTTAGGAAAGTTTTCTGAAAAAATAAATGAAATGGATCAAGAAAAAAGAGACAAACTAGTTAACGATATTTCATCAATTCTAATTTTTCTTAAAGATATAAAAAATAAAGCAACAACTAATTCATTAAATCAAGTAAAATAATATGGGTTTTAAAGCAAGTATAGTTATTCCATGTTTCAACGAGGGGTTAAACTTGCCATTACTTATAAAAAGATGTCAAGAAATACACAAAAAAAATAATATTTTAGAATTTATTTTTGTTAACAATGGTTCAACAGATAATTCGAAAGAATTATTAAAAAACATGTCTTACAATTGTATTAAAGTAGTTAATTTACAAAACAACCAAGGTTATGGAGGAGGAATTATTCAAGGTCTTAAATTTGCAAAGAATGAAATAGTTGGTTGGACGCATGCAGATTTGCAAACAGATCCTGAAGATTTAATTAGAGGAATCAAGTGTTTTGAAAAAAATAAAGATAAATTAATATTTGTTAAAGGTAGAAGACATGGAAGGTCACTATTTGAAAATATATTGACAATGGGAATGTCAGTTTTTGAAACTTTATTATTTAGAAAAGTTATGATTGATATAAACGCTCAACCAACATTATTTAATAGAGATCTTTTAAAACTTATTAATAATTTTCCTAATGATTTTACAATAGATTTGTATGTATTTTATATTGCTTTAAGAAAAAAATATATTGTTAAAAGATTTAAAGTTAATTTTTTAAATAGAAAATATGGAGTATCTAGTTGGAATAGAGGAATTTTAAGCGCACTCAAACAAATTCTAAACTTTATCAAACAAAGTTTAATCTTATATAAAAAGGCAAAAAGAAATGATTATTAAAATTGTTAAACCCACTCATTTGGTTTTTTAGTACAAACTGCATCTGGTATAAAATTTAAATTATTGAGGATTTCTCTTAATTCACTAATTTTAAAAATTTTATTTTCTCCATGCAATTCAGGAGATACCAAACAATATTTAAAATTAAGTTTTTTTATTAAAATTATATTTTTATCATTTAGAGAAAACTTATCAAAATAATCAATCCATACCCATCGAACCTTATTTTCCAAATTTACAATATTTTCAATATTTTCATAATCAGACAATCTAGTGGCCAAATGCTTATTTTTTTTTCTAGAGTACTTCATTAAAAAAGGAAAACTTTGATCAAGAAAAAAATAATTATTTATATTAAATTTTTCTAATAAATTTATAATCATTTCTTCCAGTCCTTCCTCTTTTACATTCAAAATAAGAAAGCTATGATCAAAATGTTCAAGCCAGTGTATAAGTTTTTCACCTTTTTTGCATGGGTCGTGATGCAAAACAAGTTCATCAAATTGTGTCCTTATATCTATTTCAGCGCCGAAATTTTTAGGAAGCTGTTTTAAATCAATTATTTCGTTCTGACGATGTTTAATAATAATCATAAATTTTAAAAATATCTTTATATAAACTAATATACAAAAAATCTTAAAATTTAAATATTTTTTTACAATATTAAGTGCTAACAATTTTTAGGCTTTTAGATTATAAATAAAGAAAAGTGTTAAAAAAATTAGGTGATAAAATTGAAAAAATCAGTTCGTTTAACAGCTTTTACTGTTATTATTCTAATAAATGGAATTTTATTATTTTTTATTCTTCTTTTTATATTAGAATTTTCAGGCTTTTCTCATAAAATCACTAAAAAACTCTACCCAGAGTATTATGAAAAACTTCCTTTACATAAAACTGATTATTATGGAAAAGTACTTCAAAAGGATCCTTATAGTAAATTTTACAAAAAATATTTGCATCCTTATTTTTTGTTTTCATTACCTTTTAAAGAAGAACAAATAAAAAAAGTAAACAACTTTGTTGTATCTTTAGATAAAAAAGGATTTAGAGAAAACCCTTATTATGATAATCAAGCAACTTTTAAAGCAATATTTTTAGGAGGTTCAACAGCTTTTAGTCAATACTCGAGTTCAAATAAATCATCAATTGCTGCTTTACTATCCAAAGAAAAATATAAATTTTATAATTTAAATGCTCCATCTTGGAACAGTCATCAAGAATTAGTAGCTTTACTTAAATCAGACATAGATTATAAATTAAGCATTTCTTTATCTTTAGCAAATGACATTGTTCTGGGAGAAATGAATTGTAGAACAAAATTACAATTAGATGCACCAGAAAGCTTTAATGAATTAAATGAAAGCTTTGAGTATATAGGAAAAATTAAACAACAGAAAATTAGCAGAAAAATAAAATCCTTTTTAGCGGATTACTTTTTAGATACTTCAATTCTCTTCACACAAATAAAAAAATCATTTATTCAAAAAAATGATAAAGTTATGAATAAAAAAGGAACTAAGTTGTTTAACATTGGTTGTTCAGATGAAATATATAAAGCTATTTTGAAAAATCAAAAGCAAATGAAACTAATAAGTGACTATAGAAATGCTAAACATATTTTTGTTATTCAACCTTTTTATTCAATACACAAGAGAGTACCATCTTTTTCAAAAATACTGATGGGTGAAGAATTTGTTAATAACGTAAAATATATAATCAAGAAATTAAAGAATTCGAATTTTTGTAAAGATAATTGTTTAGACTTATCTTCAATCTTTGATAATACTGAGAAAGGCCCATCTGCAATATTTGAAAATAAAAATTCAGTGAATTATATTCCAAAATATTTCGTTGACGAAGTACACTTAACGGATGATGGTAATATGATAGTTGCTGAAAAAATCAATGAGAAAATTTTGTCTTTTTAATCAAGTTTATATTGTTCTTTATAATTTTTATTAAATTTATTTTGTTGTTCAACTTTTTCTAAAAAAAAGTTTTCTATTACTAGAATATCAATTTCTGTGCCCATAAAACACCTAAAAGCATCTTCAGGAGAACACACTATAGGTTCACCTCTAATGTTGAATGAAGTATTAACAACTATAGGACACCCTGTTTTTTTTTTAAAACTTTTTATAATTTCATAAAATCTTTTATTAGAAGTTTTACTAACTGTTTGAATTCTAGCGCTATAATCAACATGAGTTATAGCTGGAATAGTTGTTCTTACCAAATTTAATTGTTCAATTCCAAACAATTTTCTTCTCCTTTTAGGTATTCTGACATGATGTTTTTTAAGGACATTTGCAACAAAGAGCATATATGGACTTTCGCAATTTAATTCAAACCACTCCGAAACATCTTCAAGTAAAATACTGGGTGCAAAAGGTCTAAAAGACTCTCTATATTTTATTTTAAGATTAAGCATTCTTTGCATATTAATATTTCTTGGGTCAGCAATTATACTTCTAGCCCCGAGAGCCCTTGGACCAAACTCCATTCTACCATTAAATAAACCTATGATTTTACCATCATTTAAGGAAGTTGAAATTTTTTCTATTATTTCTTTGGTTTGATATTCTTTAAAAATTGCATTGATGTTATTTAAGCTTTTTTTTATTTCTTTAGAACTAAAGTTTGGTCCAAGAAAACTCCCTTTCATAACATTTGTATTCAAATTATTTCGTTTATTATTAAATTTTAAATAATAAACTGATAAAGCTGCGCCTAAAGCACCTCCTGCGTCACCTGCAGCAGGTTGAACCCAAATATTTTTAAAGATTTTCTTTTTTAATAAAATGCCATTTACAACACAGTTTAAAGCCACTCCTCCCGCTAAACATAAATTTTCAAGACCAGTAGTAGTTGCAATGTTTTTACAAATTCTTAAAATTATTTCTTCTGTTATTTTTTGAATCGAAGCAGCAACGTCCATGTGGAATTGTTTTAATTTTGTCTCAGGAGATCTTTTTGGTTGTCCAAATAATAAATCAAATTTTTTGTTTGTCATTTTAAGTTCAGTACAAAAATCAAAGTAAGAAATATTTAATTTAAAAGAACCATCGTTATTTATCGTAATAAGATTTGATTTAATTAAATCAACATATTTTGGTATACCATAAGGAGCTAAACCCATTATTTTATACTCACCTGAGTTTACTTTAAAACCTAAGTAATAAGTAAATGATGAATACAATAAGCCAAGAGAATGAGGGAAATTTATATTTTTTAATAGGGACAATTTATTATCTTTTCCCTTATATATTGATGTTGTTGACCATTCCCCAACACCATCGACAGTTAATACTGCGGCTTCTTTGAATGGAGAAGGGAAAAAAGCACTTGCCGCATGACTTAAGTGATGTTCGTTAAACAGTAACAAATTAGAATAATCAATGTTATTTTTAAATAAAGATTTTAATTCCTTACATATAAGGGATTTTTGAAATAATTTTTCTTTTATCCAAATTGGTAATGAGATAGAAAAATTTTTGAATCCTCTAGGAGCGAATGCAAAGTATGTTTCAAGTAACCTCTCAAATTTTAAAAATGGTTTTTCATAAAATACAAAATAATCGATTTTATCAGGGGTAATTTTTGCTTCTGTAATACAATAATTTATAGCATTTTTTGGAAAAGATAAGTCATGTTTAATTCTGGTAAATCTCTCTTCCTGAGCAGCAGCAATTATTTCATTGTTTTTAATTAAACAGGCTGCGCTATCATGATAGTAAGCTGATATTCCTAGAACATACATTTTTTAAAATAATGTGTATATAAAAGGAGAAATTACAGACCCTTGGGCAAATATTATTAATGAACCAATTATTAAAAAAATAAAAATTATTGGAGCAAGCCATAGTTTTTTTCTAATTTTTAGAAACTCCCATAATTCAATCAAAAAGTTAATCATTTAAAATTGCTTTTCAAATTGTGATTTAGGTTTAGTATCGTCGAAGCAAATCCAGAAAGAATCTGATTGAATTTCTTTTAGTTTTAATTCATCTCTTGAAAAAACTTTCATTAATATTGATATAGGCGAAACAATAACAAAGAAAATAATACCCAATAGAATGGGACTAAAGATTTTCCCTAAAATAAGACCTAATATCATCCAATACTTATTCATTTTATATAGTAAGTCAGGTTTAAATACACTAATAATGAAAAATGATAATGTTAAAAAGGAGAAGATAAATACTAAATTATTACTATTAAAAAAATAAAAAGTTAAAATTAAAAAGATAAATGAAAAAAATAAACCAAAGGATCTGTTTGATGGTAATTTAATTTCTTTATTAAACATATATAGATTTCAGTTATTTAAAAATAACAACAATATTTGATACTACATATTTTTGAAAAAAAGTAAAATTATATATGGTTAAGTTGACTTTTCATTTGAACTCATTTTTTTTGCTGTACCAATAACAATTAGCCCTCTTTTTTTCATAAGTTTTAAATTTGTGACAAAATCATCAAACTTTGTAAAGAAATTAACAATTTTTCTAATTTTTGGAATTTTCCTAAAAACTCTATTAAATATTAAAACATCACTATTCATAAATAAACAAAAACCAAAAAAACCAACGGTTTGCCATTTTTTGATTTTCAATCCATTTTGATATAATTGGTTTTTAGTTTGAAAAAACCTGAGAGGCTCTTCTGTTTTTTCATCTAATAATGGAGAAAATTTATAAATAATTTTTCTAATTAACCTCCAAATTATAAAATCATCTACTGGATCTCTCCAAACAAAAACGCCATGACTTTTTAAAACCCTATTAACTTCACTAAAAAGCCTATTTCTATCAGAAATATGGTGAATTCCACCAAGCATTATTACACAATCAAAAGAATTATTTTTAAGGGGTAAATTAATTGCATCTCCTTGAATTAATTGTATTTTTGAAGAAGGTTTAGTAATATAGGCATCTCTTAACATTTCAATAGAAATATCTAATCCAAAAGCATGATCGTATTTTTTGTGAAGTAATGTAAGACCTTCACCATTCCCACAACAAATTTCTAGTAAATTATTAAACTTTTCTTTTTTTATTATATTTAGAAGTTTCTCATTAAGATATTTTGTATACTCAATTGTGTGTTTATAATTTAAATTTTCAATATAGGTATTGTATATTTTATTATAATGTTCTTTTTGTATCAAAGTGTCTGAACAGGAATTATCTTCAAAAAAGATTGGTATATTTCCTTGATCTATATGATAAATATTTTTTTTGTCTGAGGTAACAAGGTTTTCGCCAATCATTTTTAGTGATTGATTTGTTTTTGGACATCTCAGCAAATCAATGGATTTTTTAGTAATTGTCATTTTAACATTTTATATTATTATGTTTTCAAATTGTTGATAAAATTTAAAGTTAAAACTTTCAATAGACTATAATTATTAAAATTCAAAATGAAAGATATTAATAAAATTAGACAAAAAACCATAGAAGATTTTTCTAATCAATGGATTAAACAAAATTCATTAGAAAAAGGTTTTTGGACTGATAGTAAGTGGATGGTTAATTTATGTAATGGTATTTTTGATTTATCTAAAATTAATAATAAAATTATTTGTGAGGTAGGTTCGGGTTCGGGAAGAATTGTAAAAATGTTAAGTAAATTTAAACCTAAAAAAATACATTCAATTGAGCCGTCTAAAAATGTCCATATATTAAAAAACAATCTAAAAAATTTGAACAATATAAAAATTCATAATGTAAAGGGGGAAGAATTTCGTTTAAAAGATGTAGATTATATTTTTTCTATTGGAGTATTACATCATATAATTGAACCAGCAAATACTCTAAAAAACATTCATAAGTCACTAAGAAATAAAGGTGAATTAATTGTTTGGTTATACGGATACGAAGGTAATGAAATTTATTACTTTATATACAAACTATTTAGTTTGTTTACAACAAAAATGAATGATACCGTATTAGATTATTTTTGTAATTTTTTAAATGTTATGTTAATTCCTTATATATATATATCAAGATTAAGTAGATTCTTTCCAATGCATTCGTATTTAAAAAATATATTTTCTAAATGCAGTTTTAAACATAGAAAATTTATTATTTTTGATCAGTTAAACCCAACTTATGCAAAATATTATAAAAAAGAAGAATGTTTAGATCTTTTGAGAGCGGCGGGTTTTAAAAATATTTTGATTAAAAGACACCATAATTATAGTTGGGTTTTGAAGGGTACAAAATAATTTATTAATTATCTTATATGTGTTTTAATTGTTTTATTTAAAAAAAAATATTGTTCTACTAATATTTTCTCTAATTTTTTGTTTACGTTTTTTTGGTATAGATTATGGGTTGCCTTTTTTTCTAGTTTCAGATGAAGAGGTCGTAGTAGGTAGTGCTCTCAAAATGTTACAATTAAAATCTATTATTCCATTTTTTCATCAAGAGGAAATGAAAATTTTAATTTATCCACCTTTTCTATCAATTATAACATTAATTGGAATTTTGCCCTTTGTTCTTTTTCTTTATATAAAGAATGGATTTCCTACAATTGATGACTTTCATAACATTTGCGTAGATAACATAGAATTTTTTTTTCTTGGAGCAAGAGTAAGTAATATTTTTTTTAATTTGTTAATATTATTTATTATTTTTAAATTATGCCATTTTTTGTTTAATTCAAAAAAAATAGCTATTTTCTCAATTCTTTTTTTAGCATCAGATTTTACTTTCAATTTTACTTCACACTTTGCAAGACATTGGAATCTGACAACTTTATTTATTTGGCTAACAATCTTTTTTTCTTTAAAATTATACTTTTCAAATAACATAAAAAATTATATCTTCGCATCTTTTTTTAGTGGCTTAGGTTTTGGTATAAGTTATGTTTTTGGAAGCTTTGGCTTTTTATGTTTAACTCTTGTACATTTTATAAAAAACAAAATTAAAAGATTAAACAATATTATTTTAAGTACTGCTATATTTTTGTTTCTCGCTATTTTGAGTGTTTTAATGCATCCATATGCTTTTTTTCGTCTAATAAAAACAAATGGAGATAAGAATGTTACAGCTTTATATTCCGAAAAAAATTTTTTAAATACTATATTTTACTATATAGAGAGTTTATTCCAATTAAATCCTGTTTTACTTCTTTTAGCCACTCTTTCAATAATTTATTGTTTTTATAAAAAATTATTTTTAAGAAGTTTATTTATATTTTTGTCAATATTCATTTCTTTTATTATTTTATTACACTTTACTGTAAAAGTAGAAAATAGGTATATTATGCCTGTAATACCAGGTTTGGCCATTATTGCAAGTATTGGATTGAATGAAATTTTAAAAAATAAAAAAAACATTTATCAAATTTTTACAATATTTGTTTTATTAGCTTATCCTTTAAGTAATTCATTGTATTCTAGTTACCTTTTGTCAAAAAAAGATACACGAATACAAACTCTAGAGTGGTTAAATAATAATGTAAAGTCAAACGCTCAGATTGCGAACGGTATGAAAAATATTAACTTAAACAAAAATTATAAAAAATATTCTACAATTAATAATGATAATAAAAGAGTTAATTTGTTAGGAATTAATAAAAATAAATTAAAAGAAAAATTTTCTTTTACAAATATATCGCAAAGCTTTGTTAGCAAAAATGCTAATAAAAACTTATCAGATTTTATTATAAAAAGTAAATTTGATTACTTGTTAATTGGTTATAGAAACAAAGATAATAAGTTTTACAGAATTTCTGAAGATTTTTATAAGGAAATAAATAAAAATTTTGTACTTTTAAAAAAAATTGAATCAAGCACATCGTTATTCTCACCTCCAGACCTTCAGTCAACAATTGGTTTTGAATTTCCAGTTTATAAAATATTTAAATTTGATAGTTTTGGTCCAACTATAGAAATTTATAAAAATAAAATTAATTAGACTTAATTATTAATTTAGAAAAATAATAATTAGGTATTAATAATATTACATTTATTAATGGTGCTAAATATTTTTCGACTCCTAAATGTTCAATACTATAACTTATAATAAAATATCCTGTATAAAAATATAAACTGTAGTAAATAGAATAAATTATTATCTTTTTTATTCGTAAAGTAGAAAAAAATGAAAATTTGATGTGAGATAAAGTTGAAGATATTAACAATAATGTAAATGCAATCAAGTATGCTTTGAAATAGTGAAGCCCAATGTAAATTAAAATGACATAAGGAATGTAAGAAAATAAAAAGTTGAAAATTGTAGACAAAATAAATCTAATAAAACTTCTATTAAAAGTTTGATATAAATAAGATTCTCTGATTTTTTTCATTTTATTAATTTATTTAATGACAACATACCAAAAAGAGGTCTTGAATTATCTTTTTGACTCTTTTTATGTTCTTCAATTAATTCTTCAATTTTATTTTTATTATATATTGTTTTATTATTTAAAATATCATTGCTTTTATTTAAAATCCAAGGAGAGAGTGGAACGCCAAAACCTTTCTTCTTTCTAGAAATTATTTTGTTAGGAACAGAATTTTCTACTGCCTTTTTTAATATATATTTTCTATTCCCATTTTTAATTTTAAATTCAAGAGGAAGCTTTTCGACAAAGCTTATAATGTCATTATCAAGGAAGACTGTTCTAGTTTCTAAAGAATTTGCCATCGAGGCCGTATCCAGTTTTGTAAGAATATTATCTGTTAAATAAAATTTGGTAAAAAAATAGAGCATATTTTCAAAAGGAGATTCAGATTTATGTGTTTCAAATAATTCAATGGTTTCGCTATATAAATCTTCTAGTGAAATTTTAGTATTAAATAAATCATTTATTTCATGAGGATCAAGTATAGACATCCATATAGGACAATTAAAACTTTTTGGGTAAGATAATGCGTTTAAAGTTTTTTTAATTTTAAAATCAAAACTTAATTGATTATCAGATACTGGAAGACAATTAGCTAATTTTAGTATGAAAGAGTGAACAGGTCTTGGAATAATTTTATTATAAAATTGAGCAGGCTTTATAGCTAAAAAAGGATCGTAACCTGCTAAAATTTCGTCTGCACCGTCTCCAGATAATGCAACCTTTACCTTTTTACTAGCTAACTTACAAAGAGAAAAAGTTGGTATCAGAGAGGGATCTGCAATAGGAATATCATTTTTATTGAGTATTTGATCTGCATTTTTAATGAGATCATTTATAGTCATATATTTTAAATAATGATTTATATTGAAATTTTTAGACGCAATATTAGCCCATTCTGTTTCATCAAATGTTTTTTCTTGGAAGCCTATTGTAAATGCATTAAGTTTATCATTATCATTAATTGTTTTTGCAGAGGCTAATATACTGGTTGAGTCTAACCCACCACTTAAAAAAAATCCTAAAGGTACATCTGACATTAATCTTCTTTTTGTGGATTGGACTAATAATTCAAAAAATTCTTCGGATAATTTATCTATTGATGAATTTAACAAACTATAATCAGGATTTAGCTTAAAATCCCAATATTTTTTAATTTTGGTTTTCATGTTTGAAATATCAAAATCTATAAAATATCCAGGTTTTAATTTAAAAACATTTTTAAATAATGTTTTAGATGGCGGGAAATATCCGTAAGCATAAAATTTTTGCAAATTTGTTATATTTAAATTTAAATTAAAGATTTTTGAATTTTTGAATGTTCTTATTTCTGAAGAAAATCCAAAAATGTTTTTATTTTGATAATAAAATAGAGGTTTTTCTCCAAACCTATCTCTTGCTAAAAATAACTTATTTTTTATTTTGTCAAAAATGCAGAAGGCAAACATGCCATTTAGATGTTTTGGAAGATCGTTTCCCCATTCTTTATAACCATAAATTAAAACTTCAGTATCTGAGTGACTACTCTGAAATATGTAACCTTTTGATTCCAAGCTTTTTCTCAAATTCAAATGATTATAAATTTCTCCATTAAAAATAATACATATTTTTTCTTCATTATCCCACATTGGTTGTTTCCCACCATTACTGTCAATAACTGAGAGTCTTCTATGTCCTAAAAATAATTTATTATTCTTCTGAAAGTAATAACCATAATCATCTGGTCCTCTATGAATCATTTCATCTCTCATTTTTATGAGAACATTTAAATTATCAAGACCTATAAATCCTATGATGCCACACATTATTTTTTGTTTTTAAAATTTATTAATTTTGATATTTTGTAAGAAGATTTGTTTTGAGACTCAAAATAAGTTCTTACAAGAATTTCAGCTAGAAGACCCATTAAAATGCTCAAAATCCCAGAAACAAAGGTCATTACAATCACCATGGGAAGAGGAGTTTGTATCATTGATAATTGATAAAAGACTTTTAAATAAAGCATATAAATAATTGAAATTAAACATAACATTAATAAGAATAAACCAAAGCCACCAAAAATATATATTGGTTTTGTGAAATATTTATTTAAAAATGTCACAACAAAAATATCTAATATAACTTTAAATATTCTTGACATGCCATATTTAGATTTACCACTTATCCTTGGAAAATGATTAACTTCAATCTCTGTCACCTTTCCTCCTTGCCACCTGGCATAAATAGGAATAAATCTATGCATTTCTCCATATAATTTAACATTTTCTAAAATTTCTTTTCTATAAGCTTTTAATGTACAACCATAATCATGTAACTTTACTCCTGAGACTTTTGAAATTAGCCAATTTGCTATCATACTAACTAATGTTCTTGAGAAAAAAGAATCTTTTCTATTCTTTCTCCATCCTGACACAACATCATAACCTTGATTTAATTTTTTAAGTAACTTAGTTATATCTTTAGGATCATTTTGAAGATCAGCATCAATAGGAATAATTATTTCACCACTCGAATATTCTATGCCAGCCATTATGGCAGCAGTTTGACCTTGATTTATTTTAAAAGTGACAACTTTTAAGAATTCATATTCATTTATCAGACTTTTTAAAATTTTTAAGGAATTATCTTTACTCCCATCATCAACAGCAATTATTTCAAAACTAGTTTGATTTTCTTTTAAAACAAGGTTTAACCTAGTTATCAATTTCTTTAAATTTTCTTCTTCATCTAGTATAGGTATTATTACAGATATCATTAGAATGTTTTAATCTTAAAATCATGAAGTGTCCAAATATTAAAACATTTTTTCCAATAATTGTATGTATCTAACTCTATTGGAGTTCCCCAATTAAAAAAATGTTCAATTAATAATGGTTGGCAGTTAATATTATTTTCTAAGGCTAATTTTATCATGTTATCAATGTAATATTCTTCATTTACAGTATAATTTTTATCCCTCATTAAATTAAAAAGCTTTTTAAAAAGTGATGCAGATTTGAATTGGAAAGCTCCCAACAAATAATGATTATAATTAGATGGTTTTTTAATAGGTTTAATTAATATTTTGTTTATTGCTTTATTATTATCCAAGGAAATCCAACTGAAATGTTTTTGGTTTAATGTACTTGATAAATCTATTTTAGAAACAAATACGAAAATATCAGCGGAATCTTTCTTATTTAAAGTTTTAATCTGTTCATTTTTTAGCATTATACCCATATCACAAGATAAGATTATTATTGGTTTACAATAATTTTGTTTATCAATGCCTATTAAGCATGTTTCCGCTTGACCTTTAGTGAATTTATTTATCGGTATAAAATTTATTGCAGAATTATTTTTTTTATTAATTTTTTTGTATACTTCTTCTTTTAAAATTATAGTTTGACTTTTTGCTTCAGGAAAACATTTTAATGCCATTTCAAACATTTTTTGTCCTGAAATATCTATTAATGGCTTTGATAATTTATAACCTTTTTCAGAGAACCTCTCACCTTTACCTGCTGCAGGCATCAATAAATTAGCGTTTAATCTCAGACTAATAGTTTTATTTATAAAGTAAAATTTTTTAAAAGCTTTGTCCCACTTTTTAAAATCTTCTAAATCTTCAGGAGTACCCAAATTTAAAAAATAATCAATTTTATAACCTTTAATTAAATTGGAATCTTCTATCAAAATTTTGTACAACATACTGACAAAAAATTCATTTTTTACATGCAACTTTTTCTCAACAAGTTTTTTACATGCAGATATTAATTTCTCTCCATTAGAAAAATAATAAATTCCACTAGATGCAGGTTCATTAAGTGGGTTTAAAGTAAAAGATTGTTTTTCTCTAATATCCACAATAATCTCTTTATGAAATTTTATGTATGCATGATTTTGACTTCTTCTAAGGTGAGGGTGAAATCCATTATAATAAAATATTATACCATCCGCCCGCTTATTATTTTTTAGAAATGAATAGAATTTTGTTTCATCAAAAATTGAAATGCAATCACAATAACTTATTATAACTGGCTTTGTTTTATCTACATATTTTTCCGCTTGTAATAAAGACTCAACTGGTCCTAGCTTATGTGATTTTATAGATAAAACTTTACTATTTTTTTTTAATTTTTTGAGTTTTTTTTTATAATCTGGTGTTTTTATGGATAGATGTTTTTCATTACAAATAAATAAAACATCCTCAAGTTCAGTAAACTGATTTACAACTCCTTCTATTAATGTATTTGAACCAGACTTAATAAATGGTTTTGGTGTATTAAAACCTTTCTTTACGAATCTAGTTCCTGATCCTGCCATCGGAATTATAAATTGCATATTAAACCTGAAAAATTTTTTTTAGATATTCTTTCTGTTTATTTTTTTTAAATAATTTATAGCCACTTAATGCAATAGTATCTCTTTTTTCTGTGTTATTTATATAATATTTACAAAGATCTATGATTTCATCATAAGTTCCAAAAACCAAACCAGGTTTTAATTCATTTTCTAAATCATGATCAGAACCTTCTTCAGAAATTACAAACTTTTGATTATTAAGAAGGTATGATATTCTAACTATTTCAAAAATTGATGCATCGTAATAATGGATATTTAGAATAATTTTAGATTTTGCAATAATTTTATCTCTTTCATTACCATAAGTATTTTCTAAAAAAATTGAATTATAACCTAATTCCTTCAATTTATTAATTATATTTAATCTTCTATTATTTGGACGACCATACATCAAAAAGTCATATTCATATTTTTTTGGCAATAAATTTTCTAAAGATTTTGAATAGCCAATTTTACATAAATGAATATTTTTGACACCTAGAGATTTAAGCTTATTTATATTATTATTGCTGTAGTCAAGAACAACATGATTTTTTAAAAGCGAGAGATAAAAAGGAGTTAACCAAGGACTTTTTTCATAAATTTGTTCAAAATTAAAAATAATCGAATTTCTGGGTAAAGAATTGATATCAGTTTTTTGTAAAAGATTTGCGTTTAAAACTATTGGAGTTTCAGTAATCTCATTTGGATTAGTTAAAATTGGAACTAGATAACCAAGTTCTTTAAAGGCATCGCTTAGTGATATAGCTACTTCTTTAAGGGTTTCTGATCTTGGTTCATTTGATGGTGAGACAAGCCAAATACAAAGATTATTACTTAAATTTATTTTCATTTTTAATTAACATTTTAATTGTATATAATTAATCTAAGGACAAAAGTAAATTATGAATGACAATATTAACATAGACAAAAACTTTATCTCTGATCAAAACAAGTTATATAAACAACAAGTGATAAACGACTTTGAAAATTGTTCAAGTATATTTTTTAAAAGTAATTCAATAAATATTGAGAAGATTTTTGAAAAATTAAACAATCTTAATATTGTTTTGCCTTCATGGGGTTTTGGAGTAGGTGGTACAAGGTTTGCTAAGTTTCCAATAATGGGTGAACCTACTAATGTTTTTGAAAAAATACAAGATTGTTCTATAGTCTCTAATTTGCTTGGAAATGGAAGCAAAATTTCATTACATTTTCCGTGGGATAAAGTAAGGGATATTAATGAGTTATTAGACTTTGCAAAGAATTATAATATCACATTTGATGCTGTAAACTCAAATACTTTTCAAGATAACTTAAACCAAGAATATTCATATAAATTTGGGAGCTTATCATCAATAGAAAAAAATGTAAGAGAACAAGCTGTTGAACACAACATTGAATGTATTAATATTGGTAATAAAATAGGTTCAAAATCAATCACAATTTGGATATCAGATGGGTCTAATTTTCCCGGTCAAATAAATTTACAACGAGGCTTAGAAAATTATTTAAGTTCTCTAACGAAAATATATGAAAGACTTCCTGAAAATTGGACTTTGTTTCTTGAACATAAGCATTATGAACCAGCTTTTTACAGCACTATTCTATCTGATTGGGGTACAAGTTTAGGAATAGCTAACTTGCTTGGTGAAAAAGCAAAATGTCTTGTTGATTTAGGCCATCATGCACCTACTACAAATATTGAAAATGTAGTAGGTAGATTAAATTTTTTTGGCAAATTAGGTGGATTTCATTTTAATGACTCAAAATATGGAGATGATGATTTAGATACAGGTTCTATTGATCCATTTAGGTTGTTTCTCATTTGGCATGAATTATATGATTGTACTGATCAATTTAGTAAACTTTCTAAATTTTCTTATATGATTGATCAATCTCATAATGTGACAGATCCAATTGAAAGCTTTATTTTATCAATCCAAGAAATTCAAAAAGCTTTCATAAAATCTTTACTTATTAATTACGAAAAGCTGAAATTTTTTCAGAACAATAATGATGTGATAATGTCAAGAAAAATTTTAAAACAAGCTTATGAGTTACCAGCAGATATTATCTTGAATTATTATAACATAAACTCTAATTATTCCGTTTTTCCAATAGAGGCTTATAGAAAATTAGATTATCGAAATTTAAGATCAAAGAATAGAAAGTTACAAAGTAACAATCCTGGTATCATATAATAATTAAGAGTTTTCAATCAGACTAATCCATTTTTTATAATAATTATTTAACATTAGATTATCTTTTTGATAATCAATATTAAGTTTATTTACTTTTAAGTGAAAATTAAAATTAGATAAGATATTTATAAATCCATAAGAAATAGTATTTCCATTTTTATAAATATAAAATTGTTTTTCAGAATTTAATTTACTTAAACAATAGCAAAATAAAGAATTCTTGGTCAAATTACCTTCTATAATAACATTTTTATCAATCATTCTCTTCAGATAAAATGTAGTCATAAGGGCAAGATAAAGAGATGATAATGCGGAACCATTAATAGATTGATTTTTAATACCCATTATAATCCCTTTTTTAGATTTAAAAGGTCCACCAATTGATGAGAATGAAGGTAAGCAGAAAATATCATTAAAAATAATATTTTGGATATCTGATAATTTTGGAGATTTTATATTTTGAAAATTATTTTTTATTATTTGATATTCTCTTCCACCCATAAATCTTGATACCATTAGAGGCTTATCTAGTGCATTAGTGCCTATATACATGTCCAATGAGTTATCAATAACTTTTACTTCAGTAAGTCTTGACATTATTATTGTCCATGTTCCAGAATTAATTAAAATTGGAGCTTTATCTATTTTTGATAAAAATGCAGCGTATGCAACACTACTATCGTGACCGCCATTTAATATAGAACAATTTGGATTAAAATTGATGATTTTTGAAAGATTATTTCTGATTGGTCCTAAATTATAACCAATAGGTTTAATTTTTAAAAAGAACTTTCCCCAATTAAGATTTTTAACTAGTTTAGAATAATCATTTTTGATTGGGTCCCACAGATCAGTATGACAACCTAAATATGTTTTTTCACTAACAGATCTACCTGAAAAAAGGAAAGCGAAAAACTGAGGAAAAAAAATAATTTTTATATTTTTTTGTTTATGTAAGTTATATTTTTTGCAATAAAAAAAAATTTGTTTACCAACATTTAACCCATTTGGAAGTTTGGGTGAGTATGAATTTTCTAAATTGTCTCTGATACAATCATATTCTTTTTCAATTTTTACAGGTATTTTTGTTTCATAATCCAAAATAGGATAAAGAAGTTTATTGTTTTTCAGCACTACGAAAGTTGCTCCATGTGTAACTGTAGTGATTTGATGTACAAAAAATAATTGTGAAATATATTTCAATTGATTTAGGATAGATTTCCAAAGGATTTTAATATCTAAAAATAATAACTTTTTTTTTATGCTTTTTGGCGTTTTTATAGAGGTTGAGAGTTTTATTTTTCCGTTATTTAATATAACAAATTTAATGTTAGTTTTACCTAAATCTATTACTAATTTATTTAAATTATCATTCAAGGAAAAAAACTTGTTTTAATTCAATGGTTTTCGGAGATTTATCTTCATTGCACTCCATTATATCAGACATGAAATACCACCACTTTTTCATGATTTCATTGCTTTTTAAGTTGGATAGAAAACTTTTATTATTTACATGCAGAAAAGCAAAAAGTTCATTTTTATCTTTATCTAAAAAAATATTATAATTATTTATTCCATTTTGTTTTAATAATTGTTTTAGTTCAGGCCATAATTCGTCATGTCTTCTTTCATATTCTTTCTGGAAGCCATGTTTTAAAAACATTTTAAAACTTATTCTATACATTAATAATTATTTCACTCTTCTAAGCTTTTCTAAAACCGGCTTTTCGCTCTCATAAATAACCTTAACTCCGTCGCCAAGCGCAGTTCTAATAGCTTTAACTCCACTACAGATTTTTGAAAATCCCATTGGTTCTACTGATGCAGATTGGTCTGATCCCCACATGCTTCTATCAAGAGTTATGTGCCTTTCAATCATGCAAGCTCCAATCGCTGATGCTGCTATGGTAGTGGGTATTCCAACTTCATGTCCTGAATAACCAACTGGAACTTGATATCTTTTTTCTAATGTTTTAATCATTTTTAAATTTAATTCTTTCAATTCACATGGATAACTACTAGTTGAGTGTAAAAGTATTAAATTATAAGTGCCTAGAGTTTCTACTGCTTTATCAATTTCTTTTAAAGTGCTCATACCGGTAGATAAGATAATAGGTTTATTGGTTTGTTTATGATGTTTTAATAGGTTAGTGTCAGTTAGGGATGCTGAAGCTATTTTATAACATGGAGGATTAAATTGTTCTATAAAATCTACGGAGGTCTCATCCCAACATGAAGCAAACCAAACTATATCGTTTTTTTTACAATGACTATCGATTATTTTGTAATTTTCATGCCCAAACTCTAATCCTCTTTTTAAATCGCCATTAGTAGTTCCAAATGGGTTTTCTCTTGGTTTGGACAGTTCTTCTTTGGAGTACACAATGTCAACAGTTCTTTTTTGAAATTTAACGGCGTCTGCACCTGCAAATGAGCTCGCAGAGATAAGTTTTTTAGCAGTATCAATGTTGCCATTATGATTTATCCCGATTTCAGCAACCACAAAACATGGTTCATCAGGCCCAACTAAAATGTTAGAAATTTTAACAGATTTAATTTTCATACAATGTTCCTCTTTATTCAATTTTCTAACATAGTATTACATAATTTTAAAATATTAATTTTATAATCAGGGTCTTGAAAATTTACAAATTTTCTTGAGTGTTGCATCAGTTTTTTCTTTACATTATTATTATTAGAAAATTCAATTAGCTTTTTCGTCTTTTTAATAAGTTCATCTGAACTATTAGTTGTTAAAATTAATTTTGTATCTATAAACTCTTTAAAATAGACTAGCTCCTTTAGCAAATTAGTTTGGTCATGTTTTACTTTATCTTCTTTAATGTCAGGGAAAAGTACTAAACATGGTTTACCATTCAAAATCGACTCAACTAGCATTGTTGATAAAGGAGAAAAAACTCCGCTTACCAAATCTAGCAAGTCTTTACTGTCTTGATAGTTAGTAACATATAATCCAGGATAAGGTTTAAATTTCAATCCTTCATAAAAACTTTTCATAGTTGGATCAATGGTGATATGTTTGAATTTAATATCGAAAAAATATGGTTCATCTAATAATTTACCTCTCCATGGATGGGGTCTATACAATATATGAATTTTAGGTAAGTCGCCATTATTTATTGCATTCTCAAGAACTTGTAATTGGTAGATTTCTTTGAAACCTTTTGATCCTCCACAAAAAACAAAAACATTTTTTCCTTCAGGTACTTGAAATTTTTTATATAAACTTTTTTCTGATTTTGTTTGGCCATTTCTGTAAATATCAAACTGAGCTGGGCCAACGATGCTTAGGTGTTTATCAGGCATTCCTAGATAAGTTTTAGCATGATTGTAAGACTGTGGTCCCCAAACTCCCAATTTTGTTGGATGAGTTGCCAAGCTTGCTTTATTAGAACAATTATCCCATGAGTTCATAAGGAGTAATACAGGTATATTTAGGGACTTACCAATTAAAACTAAATCGTTTACGAAGATTCCTGCTAGTAAAGTAGGGTGAATAATTATGTCTGGTTTTTTTTGTTCAATTAAAGATTTTAATTTTTTATTATCTCCTATAAAATAAAATAAAAGTCTTTTGTAATAGCTAAAAATCAAAGGTAATGACATTAACCAGTAAAACCAAAATACTTTGGGTTTATGTGTTGTTTTCATTTGTTCAAAAACAGGTTTATAATTTTTTTTAAATCTATTGATATTTAAAACTGATGGGACAAACACATGGTACCAATGTCCAAGACGTTCTCTTGATACATAAAATTCTGAATATTTATCTAATTTTAATTCATTTAATTTACTTAAAATAAACTTATTTTTTTCATTACCTGAATTGTAAAAAATAGTTTCAACATCATAATTATTATAAATTTCTTGTAATGCTTTGCTTTTCAAAAAATGTCTTATAGTGACATCATGATCAAAAAATATCAGCGCCTTAGTCATTTGATTTACCTTTTAAGGGTAAAGGCATATCTTTTGCTTTTAAAACAGAGTTCAGAGATTTTTCAATGACCTCAATAGGCGTGTTTAATCTTGAGACTAGGCTCAGTTCATCAGAAACCTTTTTCTTTTTTCCATCAACTTTTATCTCTAAAATTCTTAAAATCCCATCTTTAACTATTACATCAGCTTTGTTATTAATAATTCTTATTATTCTGCCAATCAGAAATGGATGAAAATTATCATTATGAGAAAAAATTTCTGCTTTTAAAATTGAAATTTTTGTTTTTTTATTTTTGAATGTGAAAGCTCCAGGATATGGATATGAAAACGCTCTTATGAATCTTTCAATTTCTAAAACACTTAAATTCCAATTAATTGCACCATTAACTTCGGTATTCAACAAAGGATAATAGGTAGATTTTGAATGGTTTTGTTTTTTTTGAGGAAGTTTATTTTGATTTTCAACTAGATTAACAAACTGTTTTAAAAGATTTATATAAATTTTTTGTGTATTTATTAAATAATCATATGGAATGGGATTGTTTTTTTTTAATCTTGATTTTTTTTGGATAATAATATCACCAGTATCAATACCTTTATCAACAAAATGTATAGTAGCAGATACTTCACGTGAGTTATTTAAAATTCTGTATGAAAACGTACCACTTCCCCTTTCTAGCGGAAGAAATGAGGGATGAATATTGAACACCTGATTTTTAAAGGCTTTTATTACATTAGATGATATTATATTTCGCCAACTAAGAGAAAATAGCACATTACAATTATATTTTGTTTTAATTTTTATTATGTCTTCTTCATTCAGGATGTCGTCAAAAACAGTTAATTTGTATTTTTCAGAGATTTCAAATATATTTTCATATATTTTTTTATCTTGAAGCAGGATGATATCACGATTGTGACTTTTTTTTGGATATGTAATAATTATAGGTTTAGAAAATTTATTTTCTATCAGCATTTTTGTGAAAGAACAAATATGTTTGCCGCCTCCAAGTAAAAGAAACTTAAGTTTATTTTTATTTGGTAATATCATTTTTTATCTGTCCAGATAAGTTTTCATAAAAAAGTTTTTCACAAAACTTTAATTCTTTTAGACTATCGATTTCATTACTTTGCCACAATTCCATCATATAAACATCCATTTTATTAGACATTCTATTTCTATATTTCATGATATGATTGCTTGGGAAAATATAAATCGAACCATTTTCAATTATAAATTGATTTTTATTTTTTTGTCGAGGCTTTCTATCTTTCCAGTCAGAAGTAATACATTTTAAATTATTTTTGGACTTTTCCCAAATAATTATATCTTCTAATTGAGATGCAGAAAATAAAGTTTTATTTTTTGAACTTCTAGATTTATGTATAGCATCATCAATATCGTTTAAATATCTTAAAGGTGAAGTAGCTTGAAGAAAAATAATTAATTCATTTTTAAACTCAAAATTTTCAATGCAATGTATAAGGGCATCTTCTGAAGAACAATTATCTCCAGAAATTTCTTTTGGTCTTTTTATAATATCAACTTCAAGGGTTTTAGAATATTCTAAAATTTTTTTATCATCTGAAGTTACTATAATTTTATCAACAAGTTTGCTTTTTTTAGCTTGATTGATAGTCCAGTATAAAAGAGGTTTTCCACAAAATGGATGTAAATTTTTTTTTAAAATTTCTTTGGAACCACCTCTGGCAGGGATTATAACAATATTCATCTTAACAACCCATCATATAATTGTTCTGCCACCATCAATGATAATATTTTGACCTGTCATATATTTATTATTTTCAGAGCATAAAAATCTTATGACTTCATGCAAATCTTCAGTATAAGCCATTCTTTTCATTGGTATTTTTTTAATTAGTTTTCTAATAAAATTTTTGTTTTGTTTATTATACACTCCACCTGGCGAAACAGCATTTACTCTTATACCTTGCTCAGCCCAATAAACAGCCAAATATTTTGTAAGACCAATGACTCCGTGTTTTGATACGGAGTAACTTATGGGTTTAACTGGTTGGAGTTTTGTTTTAGTACCTCTAATTTCATATAGAGATTGATCAGGTGCAATTATTGACAAATCAGACCCAATATTAATAATGACACCACTCTTTTTTTCTGCCATAGAGCTTCCAAAAACTTTTGAGCATATTAGAGTTCCTGTTAAACTAACATTTAATTCACGTTCCCAATTAGAAATGGAAAGATTTTCTATTCTGTCGTTGTTCTTTAATGATGAATTATTATCTAAGCTTGGATTTATTGCTGCGTTATTAATCAATATATTAATGTCAATTCCTAATTTATTAAATTTATTTAAAATAGAAGTAACATTTTTTTCATTTAACACATCCATTATACAACAATTAATTTTGATTGATGGATTTCTTTTTACTAAATTTTTTTTTGCTCTATTTAAACTATCTTTTGAAATATCAGTTAATATAATATTATAATTTTCTTTGGATAGTGCATAGGCATGTTCAATACCCAAAAACCCACCTCCACCAGTTATTAAAGCGGTTCTCATTGACTTATCAAAAAATAATGATTGTGAGTTAATCATTCTTCCATAACTCTCAATTGTCCTCCATCTACTACAAGGTTAGCACCTGTAATAAATTTAGCAAAATCAGATAGCAAAAAGATTGCTGCGGCTGATATATCGTCAGGTGTCCCAAACTTTTTTAAGGGGACATTTTTATTAATCATTGACATTACTTTAGATTTATCACTTTTAAGTTTTTTTTGCCATACGGAGCCAGGATGTAAAATATTTCCTGGACTTAGAGTATTTATTCTTACGCCTTTTTTTCCAAGAGTATTAGCTAAGTTTTTAACTGCAAAATTAACGGCAGATTTTGAAACTGAGTAGGGTACTGGAGCCCCTAAAGATGCAATTCCACAAATAGAGGAAATTAATAAGCAATTTCCTTTATTTTTAACTAAGTCCTGCTCAAATTCACATAAAGTATTTATTGATGAAAAAAAATTTATATCAAATACTCTTTTCCATTCACTTTTTTCTAACGGATTATTGACCATAGAGTTACCATTTCCATAATTACAAATCAATAAATCTATACTCAGCTGGTTTTTTTTAAAAAATTTTTTTATCTTCAAGAAATCTTTTTCTTTTGTTACATCTGCATCAATTGTGTAAATTCTTTCACTAAACTTTTTAGATAATATTTCTAAATCATTTTTATTTCTTGAGTTAATAATAATTTTGCAACCATATTCGTGAAGATTTTTTGCTATTGCAAGACCAATACCTCTAGAAGATCCAGTTATAAATGCCGTTTTTTTTGAAAAATCAAATTTCATTTTTAAATATCACTTTTACAAAAATTTAAGCAAAAAATTTCTGTAATGAATTATAGTTTCTAGTTCTTCACCTGTTTCTTTTCTAGCAGATTGTAAAATTAATAACTTATTATACTTATAGCTATGAATCAAATTAAACAACTTTTTAAAATCAACATCACCTTCACCAAGTGGAATTGTAGGACCATTAAATTTTCTATCTTTGATATGTAAGTTCATAACTCTATTACCGTAAGCAGAAAACTCATCTTCAATCTCATATCCAAAATGAGCACTATTTCCAGTGTCATAATTAATTCCAAATTTAGTTATAGGTAATTTTTCAATAAACTTTTTAAGTTTTATTGGGTTATAATCTGATTCAAATAGAATTGTTACATTTTCTTCCATAAGAGTATTGTATAATTTCGTTAATGCTTCTAAAAGTAAACTCTCTTGATGAAGGGTTTCTAATGATCCATTGTCAACAAGAGGATAAATGATATACTTTATCCCTATTAATCTAGAACTAAAGACCAATTTTTGGAAGTTTTTAAATTCCTTTTCAAACTCTCTTTTTTTTATTTTATGCAAAGGTCTTTGCATTACTGAATCTGCCGTAATTGTTTTAACAAAAATCTTTTTTTGCTCGATAAATGTTCTTACATATTGTGGACAATGGATAAGAGGATTTTTAGAGAAATCTTTATGATCTATTGTCCATTCAATAAATTTAAAATTATTATTCTTAGCTATTTCTAATTCATTTTTCCAATTATTCCAGGGAAATGACTGAATTAGATTGTTGTAAGGCGGAGTTAATCTACCTTGCATAATTCCTATTTTATTTTTTAAATGAATAGGTTGACATTCCAGAACTCTGTTTAACATCATTTTTATTCCAGTTAATGATTTGCTTTTTTATATCAATTCCAACTTCATTATTCCACAAGGATAATAATTGATTTGTTATTTTCCATTCTCCAGGATTTCATATAGTTTTAAAATTAATAGCTGATATAGGGATCATACAAAATGGTGTTGCAGTAAAAAAAGCTTCATCAGCTTCTAATAGATCATATAATTCTATATTTTTTTCAATTACTTCTATTCCATTTTTTTTTGCTAAATCAATTAAGAAATCTCTACTAATTCCTTTTAAAAGATTTCTTGGTTCTGGGGTATAAACTTTATTATTTTTTACTAAAAAAAAATTTGATCCAGTCCCTTCAGTAACAAAACCATCATCATCCATTAACAATGCCCAAGTATTACTAGAATTATATTTTGAAACCTCTATATTTGCCATCATGTAGTGAATTCTACTTCTATTTTTGACTTTTGCCTCCAGAAGATTACTTGGAATCATTCTTTGAGAGGGAATTACAGCATTAATTCCTGACTGAAAAAATTTCCCCATACCAGCGACAGTCCATTTTAAAGGAAAATCAGCGATAATGATATTGCTTCCACTTTCTACATCAACTTTCCCATCATAGAGAGATAACAATCCCCTTGAAACATTTATCATCAATCTATGCTCATCATCAGTATCAAAGAACTTATCATTAATATCTGCTAGTTTTTCACATTCTTTTCTCATTTCAATTTGAGATAAAGTAATTGGTATTTCTAAATAATTTGCAGATTTAAATAGTCTTTCAATATGTTTATCTAACAAAAAGTGTGTTTTGTTAAATGATCTTGTCATTTCAAAAACCATATCTCCGAACATTAAAGATGAATCGTAAATTGATAACTTTGCATCTTTTTCTTTAATTATTTCACCATTGAAATATACCATTCTCGAATTATTATCGTTCATAAATATACCTATTATTATTTAGTTAAAATTCTTCTAAAGGTTTTAATAATAATTTTCCTTCATTCATAATTTTATTACTACTTTTACCAAAATTAAATAATACATCAATAGTAGAGAGGTAAGAGCAATTTTTATCTCTAAAATTTCTGTAAATTTTCGGTTCATAATCAAATATTTTTACTCCGATTTTATTCTTTTTAAATATTTCTGTATTTATGAGATAATTCAAAGATCCAACTGGAGAAACATAACTTGTCCCTTTTAATTTTTTACAAATTTCAAATAACTTTATCTCCTTGCTACTTTTAATTTTTAGTTCCGACGATAAAAAAGTTTGCGAGTTGATACCCAATTTTTTTTTAAAGAACTCTATTAACTTTATATTTAAATTACATAAATAAGAGTCATTTTGGTTATAGATGGATTTTATATCTTCAAAATATTCACTAAAAAATGGTGATTTACTGTATTCATGATAAATAATATTAATATGATTTTTAATTGAATTTTCTCTATTTACAATTTTAACTTCATTTATTTTTTGGTCAAACAAACCCTTGGATATAACAGGCATTGTAAGTAGATAAAAGTCTAAATTTTTTGAGGAAATTTTATTTCTTTGTTGCCATGATCTTTTATCGAATTGAGTATCATCAAGCAAAACAAAAACATCCACAATAGACATTAGTTTAAAATAACCAATCCATGGTAAATATGTCGGTTGCATAATAGCGATTTGCATTATTTATTCTTAAGTTGTAATTTTGACTTAAAGGTTACATATATGATAGATGAGTTTTTTTATCAAAACAATTAAATAATATGAGATGAAAAATTGGAAAAATTAGCTATATTAGGTGGAAAGCCAGTTAGAAAAAAACTGTTTCCTTCTCAAAATACAATGAATATCAAAGAAATAAATGCAGCTAAAAAAGTAATTCAATCAGGAGTTCTTTCAGGTTTTCTTGGAGCTTGGGGAGATGCTTTTTATGGAGGTCCGAAAGTTCAAAAGTTTGAAAAGTTGTTTGCAAATATTCATGATAGTAAATTTGGTGTTTCTGTTAATTCTTGCACTAGCGGGTTGATTGCAGCTATTGGTGCAGTTGGATGTAGTCCAGGAGATGAAGTCATTGTCCCAGCTTTAACTATGTCAGCTACAGCAACTTCAGCCATAGTATTTAATGCAATACCCAAATTTGCAGATGTTAATCCAAATACATCAAGTATTGATCCAAATTCTGTTGAAAAACTGATTTCAAAAAGAACTAAGGCAATTATTGTTGTTCACTGGTTTGGGAGACCAGTAGACATGGATCCAATAATCAACATTGCTAAAAAAAACAATTTATTTATTATCGAGGACTGTGCTCAAGCCCCTCTTGCAACGTATAAAGATAAAAAAGTTGGTACATTAGGTGATATTGGGGTTTTTAGTTTAAATTATCATAAACACATTCACACAGGAGAAGGTGGAATTGCTCTAACCAATTCTAAATATCTTGCTGAACGTATGCAATTAATCAGAAATCATGGTGAAGCAGTTGTTGCTGTCAAACCAACAAAAAATATAAATAATTTAATTGGGTTTAACTTTAGGTTGGGAGAAATTGAAGCTGCGATAGGCATCGAACAATTAAAAAAAGCATCTAAACTAATTGCTAAAAGAATAAAAAACGTTAATTATATTGAAAAAAAATTAAAAAATAGCAAATTAGTTAACATAATCGATGTCCCTAAACATATTAAACATGTATACTACAATCATAACCTTATGTTTGAAGAAAAAAACAAATATAATTTGTCAGCTCCAAAATTTATTGATGCAGTAAGGGCTGAATTGCCGGCAACAAAACTTAGAGAAAAGGATGGTCCCTTAATAGGTTTAGGTGGAATCAAACCTTTATATAATTTACCTATATATAAAAAGCAAATTGCATTTGGTTTAAAAGGATATCCATTCAAAGGAGAACATTATAAGCAGAAAATTGACTATTCAAAAACTCACTGTCCTAACGCAGAAAACATAAGAAATAAGTTAATAATACATGAATTAATGTATCCAAATATGGCAAAAAGTGATTTAGATGATTTTGTAAATGCATTTATCAAAGTTGAAACACATGCCGATAAATTAGTTTAAAAAAAGGGCGAATATATGAAAATTACGAATATTGGAGGTGCAACAGCCATCCTAGAACATAATAACAAACGAATTTTATTTGATCCCTGGATGGATGAAGGTATTTTGTATGGTTCTTGGTATCATTGGCCTAAACTCAATGTTAAAATTTCTGATTTAGGAAATTTTGACTATATATATATATCTCATATTCATGAAGATCATTGTTCTCCTGGAACAATTAAATATTTAAATAAAGATGCTGAAGTAATAATTATGCATCGTGAACCTGCAATACCAAACTTTGTAAAAAAGTTTTTAGAAACCTATAATTTTAATTTTAAAAAAATTCATTTAGTCAATCCATTTAAGCCTACAAAGATAAATGATGACTTTATAGTAGAGATGATAACAGCTGATCCAAACCATAAATATAATTACCTAGTCGACTCTGGCATTGTTATAGATTGGGATGGCTATAAATTGTATAATGCAAATGATTGTGCTCCTTACGAAGAGGCAATAGAGCATATTAAAAAGTCATACAAAAACATTGATTTAGCTTTACTTCCCTATGCAGGAGGTTCAGGTTATCCAGGATGTTATAATAATTTAAGTCATGAAGAAAAATTAAATGAAAGAAAAAGAATTTTGGAAAATAGGTATGATGAATTTGTTAAAACTATAAAAGATCTTGATCCTGATTTAGTAATGCCTTTTGCAGATCAATATGTAATTGGAGGTAAAAGAGGTTTTTTAAATAAATATGCAGCTCATCCAGTTTGTCCTGGTGATGTTAATGAAATTTTAGAGCAAAATAATTTAAATCAAAAACTTTTGTTATTGAATCCAGGTCAGTCATATAATATTCGAAACAAAACTAAATCTCCAAATGACAAATATAAAAAATTCAGTTTTGAAGATAGAGAAAATTATATAAATGAGCTTGAAAAAAAAATATATGACCACGAAAAAGTTACATTCAGAGATAGTGTGCCCATTCATAGAATGATAGAAACAGCTAGAAATAGATTATGGTCTTATCAAAAAAGACGATCTTTGTTTCCTGATTATCGATTATATTTAAGGATCTCAGACAGAAATTTATGTTATGAAATAGATTTGAAAAATGAAAATATAAAGCAAATATATGATAATAAAAACATAGTAAAACCTTTTTTAAAATTAAATGTTACCAACACATTGCTTACTATGATTCTAATTAATCACATTTCATGGAATATGGCGGACTTTTTTATCGATTATGAAAGAGAACCTAATATATATAATCAAGATGTGTATGCCATGATAAATCAATTGATATTATAAATTCATCTACATATTAAAAAATTTTCTTTTAATAAAACTTGCCTGTTTTGAGTCTTGAGAAAAAATTCTTGAGTTTTCCGAAATAACAACTTCACCATCTTTAATGTTAGATGTAACATTTGCACCCATACCAATCATTACATCATTTCCTACGGTAATATTATCTCTTAAAGAGCAGTTTACTCCAAGAAAACACTTTTCGCCAATTTTTACATTTCCACTTATCACCACTTGAGATGATATCCATGAGTGACTTGAAATAATAGATCCATGGCCGATATGATTTCCACTCCACAAAGTAACATTGTTATCAATCTTTGAAAAAGGTTGTATCAGTTGGTTTTCTAATATGAAACAATTTTCACCTATATCCACATCATCTGAAATAACGGAACTAGGATGAATAAAAGAAACGAGTTTATAACTTAAAGATTTAAAGTATAAATATTTTTGCTCTCTAAGTAGGTTAAATTTATTATAAGATAAGGCGATAAATGCATCAAAATTTTCAGGTGGATATAGTTTTGCAATATCTTCAACATCAACTAGAGGTAGATTTAAAAAAGAATTTGATTTTTGATATTTTTTATCTACAGCAAAAGCAACTATTTTATAATTTGAAAATTTATGGAAAAACAAATGAGCTAATTTAGCTATTTCACCATTTCCAAATATAACGATTTCTTTTTTTATAGTTTTCATGATTTTTCCAACATTTGTTTTTGCTTAGCTCTAACAGATTCACTTAAAGTGCATGTAAACGAAGTATCAATATTTTGGTTTATTAGATCATGGAAACGTAGTTGTAACGTCATTCTTGGTTTGTTGCTAATGTTGTTTCCACTTTTGTGAATTAAAAATTGTGAAAAAACAAGACATTCTCCAAGTTCAATTTGAATATCTGAAAAGTCATTATCATCAAAATTATTTTTAGGTTTAAAAACATATTTCCCATCATCATAAAAATCAATCAACCCAATTTTATGTGACTTTGGCATAACAGATAGATAGCCCATTTTTGAGTTAATATTTATTAGAGGCATCCAAAAGGTTAAAGATGTTTTACTCTGAAAACTATACCAATAATCTTGATGTATTCCTGTAGTAAATTTTTTATCAAAAGGACGATCTATTCTAACTGTTGGTAGTGTAGAAGGTTCGGGATGATTTATACCTAGGCTTTTTGAAATTGATAAAAAAATATCATTTTGACATGTTGAAATTATTTCAATGGTTGAAGGTAAAATTTCATATAATTTTTTTAAGTAATTATTTTTTTTCTTATCTTCCTCCCATAGCAAGATTATTTGTTTTTCTAAAAAATTTTCAGATAAATTTAAATTAGTTTTATTTTCATAGATTTTACTAATAATTAAAGATATTTTTTTTTGAAGATTGAGGGTAAAATTTAAAATTGCCTTATTTTTTAATTTAATATAACCATTTTCATGAAAAAAATTAATCTCAGTCTTTGTTAACATTATTATTACCTAGTTTGATTATTTATTTTATTATCATAACTTTTCTAATAATAATTGACTAATAGAATTTTTAATAGTTAATTTAAATGAAATCTGAGGAAACTTTTTTGACTTTTTTTGATAAAAATAAAACCTATGTAATCGCTGAAGCTGGTTCTAATTTTAACCAGAATTTAAGTACAGCAATGAAGTTGATAGAAACAGCTAAGGATTGTGGTGCTGATGCCATTAAATTTCAACTATTTAAAGCCAAAATTCTTTATCCAGAAAAAACAGGCATTGCTTTTCAAACAACAAAAAAGAATGAGTTTCCAAGAATTTGGTTGGAAGAACTGTTAAAATTAGCAAACAACATCGAAATTGATTTTTTAGCAACTCCATTTGATAATGAGGCTGTAGACATTTTGTCTGACTTAGATATAAAATTATTCAAATGGGGGTCGTCAGAAACAACAAACAAGAAATTGTTATTTCATGTGGCATCAAAGAAAAAACCTATTTTATTATCAACAGGGATGTGTTCAGTTTCGGATATTGCAGAAGCCGTTGAGATATTAGAAGAAAATCAATGTAAAGATATAACAATTTTACATTGTCATTCTCTGTATCCCACTAAATTTAAAGATGTAAATTTAAATGTTATGAAAAATTTAGGTTCAATTTTTGATAAAAATTATGGATTATCTGATCATAGCTTGGGCATAAGTGTTCCAATAGCAGCCACTGCTCTAGGTGCGGTCGTGATAGAAAAACATATGACTTTAGACAAAAATGAAGATGGGCCAGATCATTTTTATTCTTTAGAGCCTAAGGAATTTAAATTTATGGTAAAAAACATCAAAAATGTTCGATCTTCAATGGGTAGTAAAGTAAAAACTATTTTTGAAG
>MDSW01169959.1_pt1 | contig 44551 bp, 16 predicted proteins | sample 811171 | NCBI WGS metagenome assembly MDSW01 (sample SAMN05326641, study PRJNA326480) | marine metagenome | isolation source: seawater | place: Atlantic Ocean: North West | collected 2012
AAAAAAAAAAAAAAAACCGGGGGGGTCTCTGTGGGGAAAAAAAAAAAAAAAAAAAAAAAGACGAGAGATCCTCCGTTCTGGTGAAACGATTTGCGACAAATTTGCGCTTTTTCGTCGGCGGCGTCGGCGGCCGAGAAATTGCACATAAAGGAGCCGCGCGGGGGAAAGCGAGAGACGAGAGCGATGCTCGGACTGACCAACGGGCGCGCCGTCGTTCACTCGACGGTGTGCGCGCGATCGGATTCCACCGTGCTCCACTCGCGCGCACATGGCACGAAGCCGCGTCCTGTAGCCGCGTCCCGGAGCTCGTTTTTGAGGGTTAGGGTAGTGCGAGGCGGTGGAGCGCCCGCTCGTCGCGCCGGCCACATCACCTCGGCGCTGGACGGCGAGAACGAGCACGGCTTTGGCGACATCGATAAGCTCGCCGCAGGTGCCCAAACTGCGCGTGGAGGGACTGAATCTGAAGGCGGTGTCGCGACGCGGTCTGAGGAAGCGAGGATCATGAGCATCGGCTCAGACGGCGTCTCAGAGTTTGGCCTGTCTGGCCGCCCGCTGTACGTCTGCCAAACGATGTGGTGGCGTCGTCTGTCGCAACTCAAGATGTATGCTCCTGATGCGGTCGAGATAAGGGATTACGCCCGCCGTTCTGGACTGTCCTATGGCACCGTTGAGAAGTGGTTCAACGACGCGCTGGAGCACTACCATGATCTGCCTCTCACGGAGAAAGCCAAGTATGAGGACGAGTGCCAGGCGAAGCTCAACAGGATGGATTTGCTCGTTTCGAAGCTCGCCAAAGAAAATCCTGGAGTCTTCATGGGAAGGGACGATGATCCAGTGCACATGGACGCTCCGTGGAATGAGGACGGAAAGCTCACCGAGGAGGAGCAGGAGACTCTCACTCTCATCGATCCCTTGTATCAAGCCATGTCCGAACTGCCTCAAGTGATGGCAGAGGAGGCAGCGGCTGCCAAGGAGGAAAAGGAGGTTGAGGAGGGCCTCGACGATGAGGCCATCGCGCGTATACCTCAGGATGGGTCTAAGGAGAAGCCTTTTCTCGTGAATCCGTATACCAATAGCAAATCAGGGAAGTGGTCGGTGGAGAAACCTGTCGGATCGCCGAACGAATATGAGGAGTCTGAGACTTGGTTGGAGGCCGGGGGATGGGACGCGCTGCCAGACCACGACATCGTCTCTGCCGTTGATGGATCATCGCTGCACTATGTCGGCGTGAACAACGATGATCATGTTCCGCGCGATCTTTGGAAGCTTGATCGTCCTGCAGAACGTGAAAATCTGGTGATGGCAGAGGAGGTATCCTCGGACGGGATCCAAAGGGACGCGAGGAAGTTTGTGGGCGATACCTCAAAGACGAGGCTCCATGATCTCAAGGTCGGAACTGAGCTTGAAGGCACGATTATCGCGCAAGAGCTTTACCACGGTGCTCTCGTAGACTGTGGGTGCGAGGCAGATGGGCTCATCACCATCTCGGAAACGGAATGGCCAGGCGTGCGCGACAAGCTCTTTCTTGGTGCCAAGGTCAGGGTAAAGATTACGGCAGTGCATCAAAAGTGGTGGAGGTTCAGGTTCCCGATTGAGCTTAGCGTGGTGGATCCCAATGTGGGTCATCTTATCACCGTGCACCCGCATGAAGATGGACCTCCGATCAACATTTACAACGGCGAGACGGTGCCATTTGCGCACTTTGATGCAGGTCGGCCATTAGATCGTTTCATCGAAGCTGCAAAAATTGATCCTGAGGTTGAGGAGGAGAACCGCGTGAAGGCTGTGAGCGACTGGGTCGACATGAAAATGGAAGAGGGTGCAGCGAGTCAAAAAAAGAAGGGCACGAAGAACCGCATGCAAAAGGTGTTGGCGCAAGCTGCGGCTGCAGCGGATGGTGCAAAAGAGAAATCAACCGTCACACCTCCAGAAGAGGATGACGATACTCCCGTTGCGCCGGACGGTGGCGCAGCCGAAGCTCTGAACGTCGGCGACGGTATTCGCACGATGGGAGTGCGTACAGAGGATATGATTGCGGCGGAAGAGGAAGAGGAAGAAGCGGCGCTTTTCGGTGATGAGAAATCTGCAAACATGGCAGATCAGAGGGAGGATCCTGACGCCGTGGAGGAGGGTGATGATGAGGAGACAACTGTCGACACTGCGGCAGAAGATAATCTCGCCATGAACCTTAACCCAGAGGCTGAAGATACTCGAGGAGGGATGCTCAATGGCGTGGATGACCTAGAACCCGCACCGGGAGATCTCGATGATGATGATGGAGATGATGACTTCTCGGCGATTGACGAAGAAGAGGATGATTTAGGCGGGATCGCGGGCGCGAGATAAGTCATGCCGGGAGTCAATTCTTTGTGAGAAGCGCAACCAAGTCGAACATCATTCTCGCGACGCACTAACTCGCCGACAAGTATCGCTTAACTTTACGCGCGAGCGCAATGAGCAACCCGTGCCATCTCTCTGGATCCTTCAGGTACGCTGGATGCCCTGCATCTTCAAAGACAACCTTTTCCCCGCTGACTGCAGCCGAAAGAACATCAGCATCAGCAAGATTAGACGTATCCAGGGACCCATAGAGCGCGAGTGTGGGGATTGGAGGAGAAAGCCGTTCTAGAGACGCCTTCACCTCTGAAGCAAACTCGTGAACACCCATCGGGGCAATCCCCAGAAAGCCACCGACGATCTCTGGTGAGTCTCTCAGCAAGGGAAACGCAAAGTTCCCCGACATCGACGGGCAGACGAGCAGAGGCCGCTCGAGTGCGAGTGCGTCCACCAGCGCGACCAAAAACTCACCACGCGTATCGGGGGAAGTGAATGCAATGTCAACATCCGGGCTCATGCCGTATCCGGGGAGATCCACAGCCACAGCCACTCCACCTTCTCGACTGATGGCGTCGAGTGTCCCAAGGTCGGCCCAAGTTTTGCTCGAGAATTTCGCTCCGTGTAAAAGGAGGACGTCACTTACCCCTCGGGTAGAGGGATCAACGGGTTCCATGCGGCGAGCGTGGACGCGAACAGACATACCGGAGCGCTGCAGTGGCACGACGACGAGTCCATCATCCCCCAGTGGTACACCGCGCGATGACTCCCCGGGCCCTCCGGTAAATAACAACACCAGCGCGACCAGTGCCAACGACGAAAACGCTAACGCCCGCCCGCTCTGAAGCGACCCCTTCTGTGACGCACCCACGAGAAGAGTCGACTGTGACGACATCTCCTCCTCGACTATTCCGTACCTACAGGCCTGTAGCTAGATGATGAGACGAAGAGGCTAGTGGCGCCCGTCTGCGCGGCTGGAAGCAATGAATACGGAAGTGAAAGTGGGGCGTCACACTGGTCCTCAACAAACAATGCCGTGCAAAACACTTCGCCGGGCGCCGGGTGCGGATCCACGACTGGACTATCTATCGTTTGCAAGCGCACGACGAAAAATAGAGTCTAAATGGATGATGTCTTCGCAGAACCGCTTGATGGCCTTCGGCGTCATGCTCCACGCACTCCTCATCTACGCTATGTTCGATGTGCACTTTCTCACCCCTCTGGTGCATAACATCGAACCGACGTACGTGAACTTCACCGCTCCTGCGTCGCGATTGGTCATCATCGTCGCTGATGGTCTGCGCGGCGATCGTTTGTTTGAGTTGGAGGATGTGCTCGGTGAAGGAGATATCAAAGCCGCTCGCGCCCCGCGTGCGCCTTTCTTGCATAGCATCGCGAAATCGGAAGGGCGTTGGGGGATCAGCCATGCCAGACCGCCGACGGAGTCTCGGCCAGGTCACGTCGCTCTGCTCGCGGGATTCTACGAAGATCCCAGCGCAATAACTAAGGGATGGCAGGCCAACGCTGTGGAGTTTGACCATCTCCTGCATCAGTCGACCGCAGCGTGGGCCATCGGTGCACCTTCTTTGGTGCCCATGTTTTCCACAGGCATCCCACACGCACGTACCGTGACGTACGCTGAGGAGCTAGAGGACTTCGCAGCGTCCAGCGATCACGCCGCGCTAGACGTGTGGGTTTTCGACCGAGCGATCGAAATCTTGAATGGTGAGGTAGCGGACGAGGCAGCGAAGAAAGGCGCGACTCCAGAATCCGAGCGGGCAGCCCTGGAGGGCGATCGCATAGTCTTTCTCCTACACCTTCTCGGGCTTGACAGCGCGGGACACGCTCACAAGCCCTATGGAGAAGCGTACGCAGCGAATGTTCGCGTCGTTGATGAGGGCGTCCGTCGCCTTGCGGCTGCATTCGAGGAGAGATTCGGGGGCGACGAAAATGATCGGGGGACGGCGTTTGTGTTTACCGCGGATCACGGGATGAGCAATCGCGGCGCGCATGGTGACGGCGATCCTGGATGCACAGAAACGCCACTCGTGGTTTGGGGATCTGGGGTCGCCACCGCGGCGGCGGCGAAGGATGTGGAAGACGGGATCGACCCTACTTGTCGGTCACGTGGAAAAGATGCTCCCACGCCGGAGTACGCGTGGGGCCTGAGAGACGATGAGCGGTGCGATGTTGACCAGGCGGACGTTGCACCAATGGGCGCCGCGTTGCTTGGTATGCCTCCTCCAATGCACAACACCGGGGTACTCCCGGCGTCGTACCTCGATCCAAAGCGTCGCGGGCTCCGATCCTCCGCAGCTATGTCAAATGCCGCACAGCTGCTCGCTGTGTACCGCCGAAAGATTACCGTCGTTGGAAATAAAGCTCTATCTGCATACCTCACCACAGGAGGACTCAAACCATATGCTCCACTCGCCAACGCGGATCAATCCCTGGCGGAGATCGAAGCATTACAGACCGAGGGCGACCACGTAGGCGCTGTCAATGCGGCGCGAGAGCTATCCCATAAGTGCGTGGATGGGTTGACCTATCTGCATTTGTACGACCGGGGACTGCTCCAGGGAGTCGTTGCGGCGTGTTTCTTAGGTTGGGTCGGATATCTCGGCGCGGAACTCGCGACCATGGACAACGACGGGGGCGGGGGCGGGGGCGGGGGCAGGGGAACCAGCACAGCAGCAGCTGCTCGAACTATCTCGGTGACGGCGCTGATCGTCTCTTTCGTGGTTTCAGCGGCGCTTCTTCAACGAGACGCCCCCCCAACATATTTTGCGTACTTCAACCTGCCGGTTTACTTCGGTCGTCGGTGCGCTGTCATTGCATGGAAGCGTGCCGTGAGTGCGCCCACTGACAGTTTTCGTGCACATCGGAAGCAATGGATCTGGACGGTCTCGATATCGTTATCGACATGGTATCGATGGCTTCTCGTCGCGCTCGCGGCGGCGGGATTGACACACATATTGTGCAGGAGTTTTCACGAGAGGCAAGTGTATGCGAAACTCTTCGTTGCCGCGTTTCTTGGCCTTGTTGCGCTCGCGATGTGGCTGATGAAGGAAGGACTCCAAGCCCCGCGACGCTCCGCACGCGCGGTAGCTGCCTCAGACGCTGCCCGCGCTGCACTCGTTTCGGCGCTCGCTGCGGCAACACTGGCTCCGTTTACGCTGCTTCCTGTGGAGCTCGAGGCGAACACGAAACTAGTCGTCTTTGGGGCAGGTTGTACGGGTGTGGTTGGACTCGGCGCACACCTCTTCCTCCGCCCTCTCAACATTTTCGGGGATGACCCTCTTGACATCCCGCACGATTCCGCACGGAGTGCGCGCAGACCAGGATTTCAGCTCCTTCTCCTCCAGCTGTGTTTGCTATGGACTGGTGCTTTAGTTGTTTACGTAATAGACGGTTTGCAGGACGCTCGAGAGACAATTCCCGCGGAGTTGCACTCCATCGCGTGGATACTCGCGACATTGGCAGTGCCGCTACCTCTGCAATCCCCGCCACGCACGCTGCCTCGTTTCATATCCGTATATCTCGCGGCAGCGGCTGTGTATACGCTCTTCTCTGTATCGTATGAGTCTCTCTTTTATGCTGCGCTCGGCGCCTCATGCCTTGCTTGGCTCGTATTGGAGCGATGTTTGCAGCGCCTGAGCACTCTCGGCGAGCACAGGGATGTACCGGCTGACGAAGTACGACTCGTCGGCGTCACAGAGACGAGAGCGTTCCGTGTGGGAGACTCACGACACGCAGCGGTGTTTCTCGTGCTCATCAACGCTGCGTTTTTTTCCACTGGCAACATTGCTAGCGTGGCATCGTTCGAGATCAGCTCCGTATACCGCTTCACGACGAGGTTCAACCCGTTCATCATGGGAGGCTTGCTGATGTTGAAGGTGTTGATACCCATGGTCACCGTTGCTGTTGCCTTCCTCGCACTTCTGAAGTTGCGACGCGCGCCAGCGTTTCCGGTGTACCTGATTTTCATTGGCTTGTCTGACCTCATGGCTGCGCGCTTCTTTTTCGAGGTGACCACTGAGGGTAGTTGGCAGGATATCGGCATGAGTATCAGCAGGTACGCGCTCATGGGGACCCAGGTCGTCACCATTCTTATTTTTCTCGGGCTGGCCGACGTGTACACGAGGGCGTTGGCGACAAACGGTTCCAAGTTTGAGGTGGTGCGTAAAGAGGCAAAGAAAACACGGTGACCACGCGTTTGCTTGCGCACGCAAATCACCCGGAACAAATACATTGTAGCGAAGACGATTCCCATCATATTGATACTTGTACAAGTATTCATACATACCGGTATTACAAAATCTGTTTATCGAAGACTTTGACTCTCAAGCTCGTGCTCGTCGCGACTCTCTCATGCAATGCCACTAACGTGCATCTCATCAATCGGTCGTTAGATCGATCTCCTCCGTAGCAGAAGCTGTCCCGCGCGGCAAGAAAACCTCTGGGACGCCTCCGGGTGTATCTGGCATTGTCAGGACCGCTTCTTGTAGGTCGGCCAGATGCGCGACTAGCATACTATGCACTAGATTAATCTCCGAGAATCCTCCGCTTCCGCCCCCGCCCCCGCCTCCGCCCCCGCCTCCCCTATGGCTCCCGGCTCTGTCCCGGGTGGCCTCTCGATCTTCCTCGGGTGCTGTCCTGGTGAACTCCCCCTCCGATTCTCCCGCGTTCGCAACAAGCTCCGCGGCGATAGCGGCGAACTTCTCATCCACCTCTCGCGCTCGACTGCGAAACCACTGCTTACATTTTCGCTCGAACTCAAGCATGGCGATCACGTCGTCCTTTGCCGCTGAGTCCTCCTTGAGGAGCACAGCTGCAAAGTCCTCCCCGAGCTGCTCGAGGAAAGTTGAACCTTGGAAGAACGACGCGGGTGCGTCGCGTTTCCTCTTGCACTCTTCCGCTTTTCGCTTCGCAGCCTCCTCTTCCGCTTCCTTTAGCGACTCTTCCATCACCTTCGCCATCTCTTTCTCTTCCCTCTCGAGCTGCTGCTGCTGCACGATAAGCATCACCGCTTCGTCAAAGTCCCCTTTCGCTTTGTCGAGGACGCACCTTGCAACCTCCTCGGTGACGCCTTGCGCCACTAAGAGGTCGACTGGCTCATCTTCCAGGTCGATAACATCGTCGTGTTCTTCATCATCGGCGTGATCTTTCTCGTCAGGTTCCTCTACTGGTACTGGTAAGGTCGTCGCGTCCAGTACGTTTGCTGCCGAAGGTCGCAGAGTGTGAGCCTCGGCACCATTACTACGACGAGCCTTCTTCTTCGCTTGGCTGGACTCTGCTTCCGAGGTGCCACTGCGAAACGCGGGAGAGTCCCCTCCTCCACCGCGTTTCTCTATTGATCCCATGTTTGAAGACGTTAAAACCTCCCGAACGCCCCGGCCTCCCCGCGGAAGGTTGTGCGTCACTCAAGTCCGCCAGGAAGCTATGTTGTGAATCACGGAAGAATATATTTCGCACCATCGCAGAGACGGTTCGCGCACAGGGAGGGCCAGCGGGCGTCGTTGGAGCGCACTTTACGGCGCCATGGCGAAATTGCGCTCTAAAAGTCGCATCAGGACGCTCTTTAGATCGGTTGTTGTCGGCGGTCTAGTTCTTTGGTGCCTGAGCAATCTGCACGAGATTCGTCACCGATGGAAGCAACGCGCGTTCGCCCGCAGCCTCTCGAAAAACCTGCACGTGAGCGGCTCAGCGCGCGACTTCAGCTTGGGAAATGCTCACGTATCCATGTCTGAGAAGAGTCCGGATGACATCTCGCATAAGCTGCCCCGACCCGCCACGCCTGCTGGGTCGTCTCGAGGGGCATCGACTCTTTCCGATTCGCGTTCTCGGCTGGAGGACCAAGGTGGCTCGAGAGTAAGTGTCAAGACTCGCTTCCCTGAGAGGTGGAGCGCCCACGAACCGAGCTCTGGAGCGCACAACAATGCCGCGAGAGATGCCAATTGCTTGGAAGGTGGTGCTCACGCTGATGACGGCGGAAGGCACATCAACCTTCTCCCCAGTCTGTGCACCTCTTCCGCCGCAAAGGAGGAGAACCTCCTTGGCTTATGTGCCGTGTTGGTGAACCTCCTCCCTGACGGCGGTGATGAGCGCGCTGTTCTCCTGGCTTTTGATCATACCAATGGAAATGACGCGCTGGACGTGGGTGAGAAGGCGACGCAAAAGGCTGGAGCGCGAGCTGTGCTGGTGGTTGCGGCCGATGATGCTGCTGCGTCGCGAGCTGATGTTGCCGGGTTGCCGAGCATCATTCCTGACTGTGGAGGTCCTTGTCCTCGTCCTCAGTTTGCCGCTGCTGCCGCCATTCTTGCGATGGGTTTTGATGTTCTGCTTGTCGGGCACGGCTCTGAACTTCATGGCCCGAACCCTCTCCGGAATATTCCCACACGCAGGGGAGCTGATGTGGAGGGAGTGACTCCAGCCGGTGCTGGACTTGGGTCTGTGGTGGGCATGAGCGACCCACCGATGGGTTGGTCCGCGTACAGTCAGTCTATGGCAGTGCCTCAGATTACGTCGTCACTGGTGCTTATGCGCGCCACGGATGAGTCGAGACGACTCGCCGAGTGGCTAGGAGTTGAAGATGGCGACGACACCCTCAATGACGATGCAGCACTTAGCGATGAATTGCTTCTCCCTGCGCACGATGGGCGCCAGAGATCGGGGGCCACATTTAGGACGCTCCCGCGTAAGTGTTTTGGCCCTCATCGAGGGGGAGCTTCTGTTGTTGATGCTGCCAAGGGGTTTCCCAGCCAACCTTGGCGCACTTCGGGATCCTCGAAGTTAGGGGGAATTTTCGGCGGCAGCGGCGGCGAAGATCCCAATGAAATATTGGCCTCCGAGTCCTTCGACGCGGCAAGGGCTGTGGTCCTTCGCGATGGCCCTATAGGTGGTGGGGATGCGAACGGCAACTGCGCGGCGATCAGTCCAAAGGATAGACATGGACCGCTTCCTCGCGCACTTCGTTATGTAACGCCTCAGGGAGGTGACTTTCCGGTCGCTTGCGAGGAACTGCCAGACCTTTGCAAAGTAGTTTCGAGCGTGGCGATCAGCAGGCAGGTGCTCGCGGCTGTATCTAATTCAAATATCCTCTACATGCTCGGATTGTTCTTAGATGGAGTCAATGCTGCGAACATCACCAACACGATCGTGGTTGCCCTGGATCAGCGCACTGCGGATTGGTGTTCTGATCGTGGCGCGCCGTATTACCACCGCGAACTCAAATCGCTGACTGGTTCCACGGATAATCATGCCACTTCTGGGCTAAAATTTCAGGTATTGCGGGAATTTCTCACCGTGGGAGTCTCAGTATTGCTTTCGGACGTGGATGTTGTATGGATGCGTAATCCATTTGGTGGTTCACGTCTGATCGTCCCTGCCACGCAGTCCAATCCCAAAAATATTCACGTCGACCAGGCGGCGATATACGGGGACTCCGATGTAGAGGGAATGACAGATGGATGGGATGACGTTTCTGCTTATGGGTTTGGTTTCGAAGCGAGGGCTAATTCTCCCATGCGTCGCTTGGTGGCTCGCAACAGTGGACTGTTTTACCTCGCTGCCACATTCGAGTCATTGCGGATGGTGACGCGGTTGGCAGAGCGCATGAGAACCGAGCGCAACACGTGGGATCAGACAGCGTACAACGAAGAGCAAGTGTACCTCTGGTCCAGCGATAAAGGTGCTGCGGGAGGTGGTGGCCCACCGCCAGCGGGTGTATCGCAGCGAGTCATGAACTATGTGTGTTTTCAGAACACAAAATATCTTTTCAGATACATGCGATATGATCCCCAGCTCTACGACGGTGAAGCAGGCCTGTCACTTCGACCAATCAGTGTTCACGTGAATTATCACCCAGAGAAGCCGCAACGGATGGTTTCGCTCATCGCGCAATATTTGAAAGGCGAGCGCGATGTGATAGCCAAGTGGCACTGGGGCGAGGGATCGTCGTTCAACAAGCCATGCACCACTCGGCCAAAGGAAGGTGAGGGGAAAGAATTGATGCAAAAGTCAAGACTAGCAAAAATAGTGTCGCGACGTGCAAAGGAGATGGCAGAAAGAGGCATCGAGGGTATGTGGGCAAACGTCAAGGGATTTAAGCTAATGACGGACGGATCGCTGAAGTCGCCGTGGGGGTCGGGTGCCTGGGGAGTCGTACCAACGGCCGAGTCGGAAGGGAAGGACAGACTCTTCTTGGATTTCACCGGGGCAAAGCACATGGTGACTGAAGCGACTTTTGAGGGAGAATTGTTGCATCTGACTTCGCTTCGCTGCAACGATGGCGACAAGGTAATAGTAACGCTTTGAATCTTTATCTTCCTTCGTCATTCATCAGGTCTTGTCATATCTTCGTCCTACGAAGGTGCTTTCGAAAGTCTAGCTAGCTAGCTAAGCTCTAGAGTGGTGCTATCACGATGTATCACAGTCGTAAATCACGATCATCCCGTGAGCGTTTGTGGTGATCCGAAGGCACCGGGTCTTGCAACTGGATCAGCAACAGCTGGAAGAACGTCCGCTCCTCCTCGCCCAGCTACAAAGTCGTTGACATCGCTCGATGCTGTCCTCTCCTCGACGGAAGGCGAATTATGAGCAGGCGCGACGGGGGAGGACTTTAGCAACGAGTTCAACCCTGTCGTTGCGGCACTTTGAATCTCCTCAGGTTTGGACACCCGCCGGGGTTCATCACGCGGAAGATGTGTCTCAGTAAGAATTTTGTGATCAGAGCCATCGCTTCCCGCGATTAAGATCTCCTCCGTTGTAGTTGTACTTGTTGGAAATTCATGCACAAAGAGCGGCTTGTTGATATCGTCCCTCGCTGACGATGATGCTGGTGTCGTCCTCACTGGGCTCGCATGAACGGCTAGGATCGACTCGACAGGTTTATCGGAGGGTCTCGAAGAGCGTGACTCCGAAACCTGCTCAGGTGCCAGACACACCATTGACACGCCTTTCCCCTCAACAGGAATGACAGCGTCGTGTACAAAAGTGACGGAATGTTCAGGGCGAATACCACGAAGTTCAACACTAAGTGGGCGCCATCCATTACCTGGCGCCGCGCTTGAGTGTCCTAGGCTGATGTGCGTGAGGAAATCTACATCGGGTCCATCCACGACAAATGAGTCCACCGCGCCACGTTCGAAGGCACTCTGGCTATCGTTACGCAACTCCATGGGTCCAGACGAGACAAATATACCGTCACGGATACCGTTAATCTCGATGAGACACGTCGCATCAGTTCCTGCGCCACGTACATCGGCAGTTCGAAGCAAGATGTTGTATTTCGAGGCAAGGCCAGTAGAATAACTTGATCGATTTGTGGTCAAAGGGACGTGCACCTTGCCAACTGTCTCAGAAGTCAAAGCAGGTCCCTTACCACCACCGGGGGCTGCGGAGACCTGGGGCATGCTGGCGAATTGCGCCTTTGTCATCGAGTTCAGCTTGACGCTGACGCCGTACTCCGCACCTTTCTCATCTTCAATCCATCCTCGATGAACGAAATAGTATTCATCACCAGTAGTCTGGTTAAATACGATCAGGTGGTCAAGGTGCCAGCTGGGGCTCTGGCCGCGTCCGTCACGACTGAGAACCACAGAAACGATCTCTCCCATTTCTTCCACATCCACAACAAATTCATCCGTAGCTCCCCGCGTGAAGTCATCCTTCCCACGTGAAAGCTCGTGAGGACCACTCACTCCGCGGTCGCCGTTGAAAATCAGTGACACACAAGAGTCGGTGCCACCACCAGGAACGTCAGATGTACGCACAACAACGGAGTGGCGCACCATATTCCTCACCAAACGCGGATTCTGAGGGTCGTCAGGATACAGCGTTCGTCGCGTCTGGAAATCTCCGTACTCGGCATCGAACCACTGGTTGCATGGGAATGCGGTGATCCTGCCGCCATGGTTCTCTGAGAGAATCTCCAGCTGCTGCAGGTGCCAGCTAGGTCCATGACCCGAATTATCGTGGCCGATAACCACGCTTCGAACATCTCCAACGTCAGGTCCTTCAACTACGAATTGATCACGCATACCGCGTGCAAAATCATCACGCCCCTTGGTAAGTCTCAGGGTACCGGTGTCCCCTTTAGCGCCATGGATGACCAAGGCGACATTGGCGTCAGTTCCGGCGCCCTTCAGATCTGAGGTGTAGGTGGTGACCAAGTACACATTCGAGCTCCTTGAATCACCCTCTGACATCCTCATGGGTGCCGCTGTAATCTGTCTGTACGTCACACCGTCGTGGTCGTCGGCATCAAACCACTTGCCGATCGGAAATCGCCAGGTCACCTTGTCACGATCACACCTCACTTTGACACATTCGACGTACCACGAAGGGTGATATCCGGCTCCGTCGTGTCCAAGGAGAATGGAGGATATCTCTCCGAGGTGTCCACACTCGAAAGAAAATTTCGAAGTAACGCCTTGATCGAAAAGCTGCACTCCATGGACGCCCTCAGACACTTCCAGCGGTATGTCCCCTGAACTGCGGTCGTGTGAACCAACGAGCTTTACTGTGACATTGGCAGAGGTGTTTGCACCCTTCAAAGCACCGGTGTGCACCCAGACTGTGTATCTCGTACGATCATTTACCAGAGCCTCCATCCGCTTAACCTTTTCTGTCGCCTCATTCACCTCCGCGCGAAGCATTTCCTCTCGCTCTGCCGCTTCTTTCCGCGCCTCGCGTGCCTCGCTGCTGAAACGAGCGACGTCTGCCCGCAGCGTCTCCGCTTCGTGCCGCCGCCGCTCGCCCTCAGCGGAGGTGGTCAACCGTCGAACGCTGCAGGATGTGTAGTGCAACCACGCACGATTTATCTTCTCCATCCATCTCGCGGCGAGCTCTGGGGAGTCTGCCGCGAGGACGTGTGACACTTCGCCGCACTGTACGGTGAAACAGCATCGCTCACGGGCGTCTCTACCGGGCCTGGACTGCATTCCGTGAGGCGCAGCCTGTGGACGCACAGCCGCGACGCCGAGCTTGGGACTATACCTGTTCGGGTACGCACGCATCGGAATGCGGTCCAGGGGGATGTACTTGACGATAGCCTTGTTATCCAGGGCATCCCCTGTCCTCGTGTAGCACCTGTGGACGGAGTTTGTTCAACGTCAGCGAGGATGTGAGGAGGGGAACGGATCTCCATAATTGAGGACGTGGCGTCTCCGCGGCACATAGTTGCTCCGAGTGCCAGCAGCAGGGTGAGCCGGGTATTCAGATACGCACAGTCGATCATCCAAAAGGTAAAACCATCGCTTCTTCCACTGCACCTCGGGTCCATCAGTTTGGTACCGCTTCAGGAGCCATCCGCTGTGAGACTCACGACCGCCCTTGGGGAATCGACGCTCTTCAGCATCCGCGTTGCGAGCGTCTTCCGCCGCGTCTGCGAAAGTCTCGTAGTCAAAGCTCGCGCGGAGTTCCTGACTCCTCCTGTACTTGCTCTCGAGTAGGGACTTCTCAGCTTGATCATTCACATCATATGTCATTGTCGCCGAGGGAGAGGCGACAATGACGCCGGGTGAGTCAGTCAAAAGTAAAGACGTTTTATGCATTATTCGTATTACGAATAGAACTGACTAGAGCTAGGATACTTGTAATATTAATAGCTACGAAAGTATTCGTTCAACTTGTTACAAGCAGCTTCTAGAGAGCTGGTCCAACCGTTGCCAACGCAAAAAAACACCAAATAAGGAAGGCTCTTTTTGTGTTGTGTTGCTGCGCGTCGATCAGCTGTTGGCGCGCGCCGCGACGCTCTGGCGAGAGTATCGGGGGCGTTTCAGTGGCACGTCAACAGATAGACCGCACGCACCGTCACGGCGCCGGCGGCAGGCGGCAGAGGCGCCTAAACGCTGACCATGGTGCGACCTCTTCCGGACTTGCTCCGTCCTCCTCGAGCGGACCGGCAATCGTCAAAGCCACACACATCGCGCGGAAAATCCCGTTTGGAGTTCACCTCCGCGACGCGTCGAGGCCGAACGCGACGAGCTATGCGACCTATCCGAACGCATTATGACCTTCTCGAACCACCATTTGAATGCCTCGCGCTGAATGTACCCCTATAATCCCCTTTCTTACAGTCTGTGACGTGGGAGCCGGCACCGCACACGGGGACACCTCCGGAGCCTCGCTCCGGGCACTCCTTTACCGTCGTCGGTACCAAGGCGTATCTCTTCGGAGGCGTGGGTCGCAAGGATGGTACGTCGACCGAATCGAAAGCGACACGAGCGCGTGTGCACACCTCGGGGATAATGTTCTCTGTGTCAGTGACGTCGCTGCGGCGTCGCACGAGCCGCCCTCGCGCATCTCCGCTGCCGCACGCTCTCTGTTAAATTCAGCTTTTGAGAGCAACTGGCAATACAATCCTTGCCCCAACCCATCGCCGCTTCGTCCGCTTCGTCCACGACCTTCAATCCGCAGTGTCACTAACCTCACTCTCGGTGTCATCACATCATGACCACATCTCTCGTTCGCAGGTAAGGCTTGCGCTTTCGGTGACCTGCACGCGCTGGACTTGAACAACTCGGAACTTTTGAGCTGGTCGGGAGAGATTTCGGGAAAAGGTCCTTCTGCGCGTTCGCGACACACATGCACGGTGGTGAAACACTGTCTTGTCTTCTTCGGCGGTCTGAACCATCGCGTCAGATACAACGACGTGTGGATCTACGATACAAAGCAGCAAGTGTGGACCGAGCTCAAGGTTTCGGCGAAGGATACGGCTGAAGATGTGCCGCCGCCCCGCGCGCACCACGGGGCGACGCTCGTCGATGACCGCCTCTTTGTTTTTGGCGGGTACGGCGGACACGGCAAGGCTTACGACGACATGTATATCCTCGACTTTGGCACCGCGCTCGACGGGGAAGTGGACGAGATCGTTCCCCCAACATGGTCCAAGCCAGCCCTCACGGGCACAGGCCCGAGCCCGCGTTTCGATCACGGCATGACGTGCTTCCCTGGCCGTCTCAAGATCCTGGGAGGGAGAGACAACATCATGATGCACTCTGATGTGCACCATCTGGATCTCGAGACGATGACATGGATGGAAGAGGGCAAGGACCAGCCGAAACCGTACGCCACGGAGATCGCGAACCACCAGCTGATGGCGATCGAGTCCGTGCCGAACTACAAGGTGTTTTGTCTCACTGGCAAGAAAGGCCAGAATGACTACCTGAACCATGTGGACGTGATGGATTGTGGGTCGATGGTGTGGACTACCCCAGGCGTCCTCGGAGAGGCACCGCCCGCACGCGAGGATACTGCGATCGCATACGATCCCAAGACATGCAAAATCTTGCTGTTTGGCGGATGGTCAAACCGTTGGCTCGGTGACATGTGGACTCTCAACGTCGCCCCCATCATCGGCCCCCCGTATGCTGTGTTTAACGTCACCCCCGACATCGGCATGGTTTTTGGTGGAACGGAAGTGTTTATCAACGGTATACAGTTCAAAGCATCGGGAAAGATCAAGGTGCGCTTTATCACGGGCAAGAACAACGTCGATGTGGACGGCGAGTTCGTAAACCCGTCACAGATCAAGTGCCTTACGCCGCAATTCGAGGATTTCGGTGCGGTGGAAGCGGAGGTTCGTGTCAACATCAACAACGAAGGATGGACGGTGAACAAGATGCGCTTCAGATTTTTCGCCAACACCGCGGCGAAGAACTGTGTTGCCTTTGGTCCGGGCCTCACCCCTTCTTCCAAACCGGTGTTTGGGGTGGAGCTTCCCTTCCTCATTCAAGCCAAGGACACTTGCAATGCCAATCGCACTTCCGGCGGAGACGTGTTCGTCATTGATATCGAGAAAGTTGATGACCCGAAAGCACCCAAGGGGATGTCCCGTCCGGTGGACCTGGACAATGGCATGCACGAGATCTACTACTCGGTACCCTCTGCCGGAAAATACCGCATCAATATTGGGTACGATGATCCTGATGAAGTAGTGGAGATCATCCCGATCCGTGGCTCTCCATTCTACATGGAATTCGCCGACCCCTGGACTTATCAGCGTACCACCGGCGTTGCACCTGCTATGCCTAACAAGGGTCACAAGGGCCCCACGAGAATCACATCAGTGTCCTCGGAAAAGGTTGTGCTTTTCAGCGGTGCTGACGAAGATGTTGCCGTGCTCAACACTGGCGCTGAAGGCTGGACTTGGGATCATGCGGATCCTCAAGGCCAACCTGAGGCACGCTGGGGTCATGGCCAGGCAGGCTATGATGGAAAGATGGTGGTCTTTGGTGGCACTGCGCTCCCCAGCGGCGAACAGTGCAATGACCTGTCCATCTTCACTGTCGAGGGTACCAAGGGATCTTGGAAGAACATCGAAGCAATCAAGCCATACAGAGCCATGCGCTCGCGCCATCAGATCAGAAAAGATGAGGAGGAGGCCAATGAGGAAGCTGCAGCGGCTGAAGCCGCCGAAGCCACCGCAGCAGCAGCTCAGGCTGACAACGCAGATGCTTCTGTTGAAGGTGACGAAAACGCCAAGCCTGCTGAGGGCGGAGATATTTCTGATGTGGTGGAAAAGCCAGGCACGCCACCTGCTGAAGAGACTTCCGTTCCTGATGAACAGATGCCTCCCAAGGATGTGCACCCTTCAGCTCCGGAGGAGAGCGGTATTGAAACAGAAGCTGATGCCGAACCTCCCGCTGAACCGGTCGCTGTTGAAACGACAGCAGATGAGGATGCAGCACCCGCGTCTAAGGATGGCGTGCCTACTGAGCCAGCTGTGGATGAAGAGGGCGACCCTATCCCAGAGCCCGAGCCTCAGTTGGACGAAAACGGCAATCTCATCGTCAAACCTGAGCCCGAGCTGGACGAAGATGGTAATCCCATCGTCGAGCCTCAGCCTGAGCCCGAGCTGGACGAAGATGGCAATCCCATCATCACGGCAGAGCCGCAGCCAGAGCCGGAAGAGGAGGTCGACGAGAACGCCCCTCCCCTTGGTCCCCCGGCTAAGCGCACGGGTCCCTCCCTCACGATGATTGGGGACAAACTTGTGGTATTTGGCGGCGAGAGCGAGGAAGTGTCGTTGGAGGACTTCATCACCCTGGATCTCCGTTCAGGCTCGATGAAATGGGTGGAGCACACAGTAGAAGGTGACATGTACAAGCCTCGAAGGGGAGCTTCAATGTGTGCCATACAGGGCATCATCTATGTCTTTGGTGGCATCTTCCGAGATGAGGACGACGACCAAGACGTCGTACTTGATGATCTCTTTATGCTGAAGACCGATGGTAACACCGTTACCGCCGAATCGATCCCGATCCCGGAGGGCGCTATCACCCCAGGTGGTCGTGCCTTTGCCATGATGCAGGCTTATGGTGATGATTCGCTCATGCTCTTTGGAGGAGTGAAGGAGGGGAAACCGTTGAACGATGCTTTTATGTTCAACATCGGGACTCAGAAATGGACTCAGGTTTTCAGAGGAGATCCTTCCGGCTGTAACCCCACCGGCGAAATCACGACGCTTCACGCCGGGAAGCTTCTCAAAGTATCATCTGGCGGTGGCGGAAGGTTCGACGTCGTCGCCACACTGGATCTTGCGAGCCTGGCTTCAGGCTTCAGCTTCTCTAGCGTGATGAAGAGTGGTGCGACCGCGCAGCTCGACGCACTGGAGGGAACCTTGAATACCGCAGAGGGTCATTTCTCGATGGCAGACGATGCTGAGAAGATCGAGACGGACTTTTCCAGACTACTGAAGGTAATGGGTGCGCTGTACTTGATCAAGACGCGCAAGGTTGCCATAGATCTCGAGCTTGACACCATTGACGAGACGCTCGTGGAGCTTGCGAGGCAGAAAGTCTCAACTTCCGCCAACGAGAAGCGTCTTTTTGAAGCCAGATCTCAGTGGGCAGCGTTGAAGAAAATGGTCCCAGATGTGAAGGAAGTGGTTTCTCCTGTTGAGGCTCTCCGCGGAGATGAAATCAAGGCGAAGATAGATGCCTTCACGTCCAAGACGAATCAGTTCCGCAGCGAATTCCTCAATCGGCCCATCTTCAAGTATGCCACCGGTTTTACTGCGGCTTATCCGTTGCTCGACACTGCAGCCTCTGAAGTAACTGACTTGGAGAAAGAACTCACGGAGCTCACCAACCTCGCCAATATGTTTGAGTTCCCTAAGGCTATCCAGGAGTCCACTGAAACTGTTGGCGAGTGCCGTGAGGACTTGGGTATGGTCAAGGACATCTGGGATTTCTCGGCGCTTGTGGAGCAGCAGTTCGTGTCCTGGCGCGCGACTCTGTGGAATGACATCGACACCGATTCAATGGAGGAGGCGACCAAAAAGTTCAAACTTGATATCAGCAAGCTCCCTAAGAAGCTCAACTACACGGACGCATATGCTGGTCTTGTCGAAACTGTCAAAAACTTCCTCGTTTCAGTTCCTCTTGTCGCCGACTTGCGCTCTCCTGACATGCGGGACCGACACTGGGCGAACCTCATGGAAGTCACCAAGAAAACGTTTGTCATTGACGATAACTTCAACCTTGACAGCCTTCTCGCGCTTGAGCTCCATAAGTTCGAGGAGGAAGTCGGCGAAATCGTCGGTCAGGCCGGACAGGAAGCCAAAATGGAGGTTTCCCTCGCCAAGCTCGACGTCACGTGGGCCAAGGTGGAGTGGGTGCAGATGAGGCACAAGGAAACTGACATCAACACTGTCAAACTCGGCGAGGAGGACTTTGAGGCGCTTGAGGACAATCAGGTGCAGGTGCAGGCTATGCTTGCCAACCGTTACATGAAAACGTTCGAAGAGGCAATCACAGGCTGGCACAAGAAGCTCGAGCGTGTTGCGGATGTGAACCAGATTCTTTCCGAGATTCAGCGCACCTGGGCATACCTTGAGTCATTATTCATCCACTCTGACGAGGTGAAGAAAGAGCTTCCCGAGGCCGCGGCACGATTCAAGGCGATCGACGGAGTGGTGAAGACCATCCTGAAAGAAGCATGTGCCGTCAAGAACGTTGTCGAATCCGCCAATAAGGATGGTCTATACAAGAATCTCGAGCTTCAGCAGAAGGAGCTGGAGAAGTGTGAGAAGGCTCTCGCTGAGTACATGGAGTCTAAGCGACGAGCCTTCCCGCGCTTCTATTTCGTCTCCACAGCTGATCTCCTCGACATTCTGTCCAACGGCAACAATCCTGTGAAAGTGATGTCTCACATGAACAAGTGTTTCCAGGCGATTGAAAAGCTCACGTTGGATACGGAGAATCCCTCCGGAGGAAAGCGTCCCAAGGCGAGGGAGATCATCTCTTGTGTGGGCAAAGAGACGATCCCTTTCAAAACGGAGTTGGAACTTGCTGGAAAGGTGGAGGAGTACATGAACTTGATCATTGATAAGATGCGCAGTGAGCTCAAATTACACTGCTTTGAAGCCATGCAAGCGTATGGCAATCCGAAGCAGCGTCATGAGTGGTGTTTCGATTGGTCTTCACAGCTCGGCTTGGTGGTGAACCAAATATTTTGGTGCTCAGAGGTGGAGGCGGCGTTTGACAAGTTGTCTGAGGGCGATGCCAGCGCGATGAAGAAGTACAGTGAGCAACAGGTCTCACAAATCACTGATCTTATCGCGTGCACCAAACGCAATCTCGAAAAGCCGCAGCGACAAAAAATCATGAACATGATTACCATCGACGCACACTCGCGCGACATGGTGATTGGACTTATCGATAACGGTGAGACTAGCAAGGATTGCTTCAAGTGGATGTCACAATTGCGCACCTACTGGGACTCTGATATTGATGACAGTGTCATTCGAATCTGTGATGCTTCTTTCCCGTATGGTTATGAGTATCTCGGAAACGGTGGTCGACTCGTCATCACTCCGCTCACGGATCGCGTGTACATCACCGCGACTCAAGCTTGCTGGCTCTCCATGGGAACTGCCCCTGCAGGTCCTGCTGGCACGGGCAAGACGGAGACGTCCAAGGATCTCTCCACGCAGCTTGGCAAGTCCATGTATGTGTTCAACTGTGCGCCTGAGATGGATTACCGCACGATGGGTGATATCTTTAAGGGTCTTGCCGCTTCTGGATCCTGGGGCTGTTTCGATGAGTTTAACCGCCTGATACCTGAGGTTCTGTCAGTGTGCTCTGTGCAGTATAAGTGCGTCATCGACGCGCAGAAGAAGAAGGCGAACATGCCTGGACGTGGCCTCGACTACGTGGACAAGGAGGGCGTGAAGCACGACGCGATTCAAAATTACAAGTTCATTGCTGCAGATGGCGTGGAAATGCCTCTGGAGGAGGGTTGTTCCGGCTTTATCACCATGAACCCCGGCTACATTGGTCGCGCTGAGCTCCCCGAGTCCCTGAAGGCGCTTTTCCGACCAATCACCGTCATGGTGCCTGATCGCCAGCTGATTATGGAGAACATGCTGATGGCAGAAGGGTTTGTCGAGGCAAAAATGCTTGCCAAGAAGTTTGCCTCGCTGTACTATCTCCTCGAAGATATGCTGTCACCGCAGACCCACTACGATTGGGGTCTGCGTGCTATCAAATCTGTTCTCGTGGTCGCCGGTTCTCTCCTTCGTGCTGAGGAGGGCCAGGATGAATCTGATGTCCTCTTCCGCGCACTTCGTGACTTCAACATTCCAAAGATTCTTGCTGCAGACCTGGTCATTTTTACGGGCCTGTTGGGCGATCTGTTCCTTGGTGTGAACCCGCCCCGAAAGCGCGACATGGATTTCGAAAAGGTGATCGAAGAATGCACCGAAGAGATGGGTCTCACCGTGGAAGCGGATTTCATCCTGCGCGTCGTTCAGCTCTCTGAGCTTATGGCTATTCGTCACTGCATCTTCTTGATGGGTGTCACCGGAGGAGGACGCACAGAAGCTTACCGTGTCCTTGCCAAGGCTATCGAGAAAGGTGTGAATCTGCCTGATGCACAGATCGTCAACGATTACCTGCGATCGTGCAACAAGACAAAGGTGGTGATGAGAGACATCAACCCCAAGTCCATCACCACGCAGGAGTTTTATGGTTATGTCAATATGTCCACACGTGAGTGGAAGGATGGCATGATGTCTTACTACATGCGCGAGCTCGCCACCATCAAAGATGAAGATCCGAAGTGGATAATTCTTGACGGTGATCTCGATGCGAATTGGATTGAATCAATGAATTCAACCATGGACGACAACCGCCTGCTGACTCTGCCTTCCAATGAGCGCATCCGCCTGTTGCCTCACATGAAGCTCATATTCGAAATCCGCAACTTGAAGTTCGCGACGCCGGCAACAGCAACGCGTGCTGGAATCGTTTACGTATCCGAGAAGATGCAGTGGCATAATATGATGACATCGTGGTGCAAACGAGTCGTCCCTCCGTACGCTGCGGAGGTCAAGTTCAAGAATCCAGAGAACCCCTCGATTTGGATCATGGAGCTGATTGAAAAGTATGTGAAAACGACAATCTTTGAGATGAAGAAAGATTTCCAGCACATCACGCCGCTTGAGACTATGAATTTCTGCACAACATTGACAAACATCTTGACAGGGATGTTGAAGAAAGAAAATCTCAACGCTAAGGCTGATCAGGCTGCATTCGAGACCTACTTTGTCCTGGCGATGGTGTGGGCGTTCGGCGGCGGCTGTTGTTGGATGGATGGAACCGATTACAGGAAAAAATTCAATAATTGGTGGAGGAAAACGTGGTCCACGATCAAGTTCCCCAACCAGGGTACCGTCTTCGACTATTACATCAATCCCAAGACGGGTAAATTTGAATCATGGGCTAATATGCTAAAAGCTGAAGGCGACGTTGATTTCGACTCTCGAGAGATGTCGATGTCTACAGTCTTTGTGCCAACGTCAGAGACGTCCTCGTTCATGTACTTCTTGGATATGATGCTGAAGCTTCGCGCACCCATCATGTTCGTGGGCCCTGCGGGTACTGGCAAGACCACACTCGTCAAGGGTAAATTAGCGATGCAAAATCCTGAATCAGTTCTGAGCTTGACCATCAACTTCAATTACTTCACGGACGTCCTCTCGTTCCAGAAGCAGCTTGAATCGGTGCTGGAGAAAAAGTCAGGCCTAAACTATGGCCCACCGCCACAGACAAAAGTCATCTACTTTGTGGATGACTTGAACATGCCCAAGCTCGATCCGTACGACACGGCCATGCCTATCTCTCAGATTCGCCAGCATCTTGGCTGGGGCCATTGGTTCGACCGCGTCAAGCTCACCCCGAAGGTTATTCAAGACACTCAGTATGTGGCGTGCATGAATCCCACCGCGGGTGCCTTCACCATCAATCCACGCTTGCAGCGCCTGTTCATGACTTTGGCGGTTGAAAGTCCGGGTACTGATTCGTTGAGAAAAATTTACAGCACGTTTATGCAGGGTCATCTGAAACACTTCAACGCGGATTGTCAAGCTCTCCAAGAGGCCCTGATTTCTGCGTCCTTGGATATTCATGACAAGGTGCAAAAAAGTTTTAAGAAGACGGCGGTGAATTTCCACTACGAATTCTCTGTGCGCCATCTCAGCAACGTGTTCTCGGGTTTGCTGATGTCCAATCCAGAGCAGTTCAATGACGTCAACAAACTTTCGAAGCTGTGGCTGCATGAGTGCGAGCGCGTGTATGCAGACCGTCTTGTGACTATCAATGACCTCAACAAGTATAACAAAGATGCAGTGGCCGTAGCAAACAATTGGCTCCGAGGGAAGATCCCTGGCATCGAGGACTTCTACAAGAAAGATGATGCCAAACCTCTGATTTTCTGCAACTTCAACGATGACAAGGTGTACGACAACATTGAGGATTTCACCGAGCTGCAGAGTATTCTTGAAACGGCACTTGTGGAGTATAACGAGAACACCACGTCGCCAATGGACCTGGTGCTCTTCGAAGATGCGATGAAACACGTCAGCCGCATCAGCCGTGTCATCTCTAACCCGGGGGGTCATGCACTTCTCGTTGGTGTTGGAGGCTCCGGCAAGCAGTCGCTGTCCAGGCTCGCTGCTCACATGTGCGGAATGAAGACCGAAATGATCGTCATCTCTGGTTCGTATAATCTCATGTCTCTTCAAGATGATATCAGGAAGTACTACTTATCCGCGGGCAAGGCGGGGGAGAAGATCATGTGGCTCTTCACAGACTCGCAGATCACGGATGAAAAATTCTTGGTCTTGATAAATGATCTTCTGTCTTCCGGTGAAATTCCAGACCTATTTGCACCCGAGGATGTGGACGATATCATCGATAAGATGCGCGGAGAGGCTAAGGCGGCTGGATTACCTGATAGCAAAGACTCTATTTGGGGGTTCTTCATCCAAAAAGTCCGCGAGAACCTTCACATGGTGTTCACATGCTCCCCGGTTGGCGACCAATTTCGAATTCGGGCTCAGCGCTTCTTGGCGATGATCAACTCAACCGTGATTGACTGGTTCCAGCCTTGGCCCGAGAAAGCTCTTCTTGGCGTGTCCCACCGTTTCCTCGGTGAAGTCGATCTCGGAACTGAGGAAGAATCCAAAGCTGTCATGCAGTTCATGCCATACAGCTTCAGCCTCGTTGCGAAGATGTCAGAGAAGTTCCTGCAGGAGGAGCGCAGATTCAACTACACTACTCCTAAGACTTTCCTCGAGCTCATCAAGCTGTACAAGTCTCTTTTGTCGAGCAAGCGCACTGCGACGGAAAATAACATCTCGCGCCTATCTAATGGTCTCGACAAGCTTATGAAGACGCAGAAAGATGTCGATGTCCTCGTCGAACAGGCGAAGGTGAAGGCCGTGGAAGTCGCTGAGAAGGTCAAGTCCTCTGGAGAGATAGCAGCTACAGTTGACGTCGAGAAGGCTGCTGCGCAGGTTGAGAATGACGCAGCTCAGGTGAAAGCAGCTGAATGCGCCGAAATCGCAGCGGCTGCCTCAGCAAAAGCGCAAGAAGTCGAAAAAGAGGTGCAGAAAGCAATCCCACTGGTTGAACAGGCCCAAGAGGCTCTCAAAGGTGTCGACCTCAAGGACCTTCAAACAATGAAAGCCATGGGAAAACTTGCCCCAGCTGTCGAGGCCGTCATTTCTGTGCTCATCATACTTTTGGACTATGAAAAGGCGAAAGACTTAACATGGAAAGCTGGTAAGCAAATGGTGTCCAACCCCCAGAAATTTTTGGGTCTGTTGGCTGGAGACGAAGAAGGGAAGAATGGGATGAAGGACATGATTGATGACAACTTGGATGACCCAGCTCTTGCCAAAAAGGTCGCCAAGGCGAAAGTATACATGGAAAGCCCCGAGTTCACGCCTGAGGTTGTCGTGACTAAGAATAGTGCGGCTGCTGGTCTATGTGGCTTCTGCATCAACATTGTTGCATATTATGAAGTCATGAAGCAGGTCGCGCCCTTGATGGCGGAGGCTAAAGAGGCCAAAGAAGCCAACGAAGCGGCAGATGCCGAGCTGGCAGAGGTGCAAGCAAAGGTCGCGGCCCTCATGGCCAAGGTTGCGGAGCTGGAGCGTCAGTTCAACGAGGCCGAAACAGAGAAGAACAACGCTCTGGCGGAGGAAGAGCGGCTGACCATCAAGCTTGGCTTCGCCAACCGACTCGTCAATGCCCTGGCTGCATCTGGTGAACAGTGGAAGAACGACGTGGCGCAACTCAACATCGATAATGCTTTGCTTGTTGGTGACTGCCTATATGCTGCTGCTTTTGTCACTTACGCGGGCCCTTTCACGGCCAAGTTTCGCACTGAGCTTGTCGGGTTGCTTCAGAAAAACATGATTGAAAACAAAATTCCGATGACGGAAGGCATCGACGTGCTCCGCGTACTTGTCGATGCTGCCACTGTTGCTGGTTGGGTCGGCGAGGGCCTTCCTTCTGATCGAACCTCCACTGAAAACGGCACCATCACGACCACCTCGGAACGTTGGCCCCTTATGTGTGACCCTCAGCTTCAGGGGGTCGCCTGGATTAAGGAGCGCGAATCAAAAAATTCTCTGCAAGTTGTTCGCATGGGCGCCCCTAAGACTGTGGATGTTGTGGAGAAGGCGATCGAGAACGGCTCGACGGTGCTCATCGAGAACATGGCAGAATCAATTGATGCGGCGCTAATGTCTGTTGTGACCCGTTCAATCGTGAAAAAGGGGCGCAAGATGTCAATCAAGATGGGTGACAAAATCCTGGAGTACAATCCGAACTTTAAGCTGTTCCTGCACACCAAGATGTCCAACCCACACTACCCCCCTGAGATCCAGGCTGAGACGACGATCATCAACTTCACTGTGACGCAAGACGGTCTCGAAGACCAGCTTCTGGCGCTCGTTGTCAACAAGGAGCGCCCTGATCTCGAAGAGACGAAGACTGCACTCATCATCCAGAACAACGAGTTCGTCATCAAATTAAAAGAGCTAGAGGATACGCTTCTGAAAAAGCTCGCCGAAGCTGAAGGCGACCTGACAGAGGATGTACCGCTCATTGAGTCTCTTGAAGAAGCGAAGGCTGTCGCGGACGAAATTGCGGTCAAGACTGAAGAGTCCAAGGTGACGGAGGTCAAGATCAACGAATCGCGCGAAAAGTATCGCATCTGTGCCACTCGTGGCGCTCTTCTATTCTTCATGCTCAACTCTCTCAACAAAGTGCATGCCTTTTATGCTTTCTCCTTAAACGCTTTTGTCACTGTCTTTGCCCGCGGCATCGACCTTGCGCCGGGTGGGAAGAAGAGGAAAGTCAAGCTTTCCTTCCGAACCGTGGCGAAGCGTGTCATGGGAAAGTTCGATTGGAACATGGATCTTCTTTCTCAACTCATTCCTTCGAAGAAAATGAATGGCAGCGGGGGTGCTTCCTCGGACGAGACTCCAGAGCCAACGCCTGAGGACATGGAGAAGCGCCTGAACGCCCTTCTGGAGACCACTACTTACACAGTGTTCAACTACACTCGGCGCGGTCTGTTTGACAAGGATAAGCTCATCGTGTCCACGATGCTCACGTTCTCTATCCTTCTCAAGGACGGTAAACTGAACTTGGATGAGTATAACGGGTTGCTCAATGGTCTACGCCCCCTGCAGCCTCAACCCATACCCGATGAGCTCGACAAATGGATGTCTGAGACGCAGTGGGTGGCGCTCCAAGGTCTTGAGACAACGCTTTCGTTTAAGGGTCTTTCCAGGGACATGGAAAAACTCGGAGAAGAATGGCAAGAGTGGGCCACGCACGAACTTGCGGAAACCGAACCGCTGCCTGGCGATTGGAACACCAAGCTGTCGGACTTCCAAAAGCTAATGCTTGTTCGTGCTTTGCGCCCTGATCGTGTCACTGGCGCCCTCTCTCAGTTTGTGGAGCGCATCATGGGTCCGGACTACGTCAACCAGGAAGCTTTCGACGCGGCCAAGATGATCGAAGAAACGGGGCCGTCTACACCTATTTTCTTCATCCTTTTCCCTGGATATTCGCCTTCAAAAGAGATCGAGGCGTTGGCGAACAGTCTCGGGAAGACAGCTGAAAACGGCCAGCTGACCATGATATCCATGGGCCAGGGCCAGGAGGAAGGGGCCGAGAAAACGCTGGACAACTACACCAAATCTGGCGGCTGGGTTTTCTTGGACAACGTGCATCTCATGCAGGGTTGGATTCCTACGCTCGAGCGGAAGCTTGAGATTGCTGCAGAGACGGCGCATAAGGACTTCAGGTGCTTTTTCAGTGCCGAGCCTATCAACGGAGCACCCTTTGCCAAGATTGTGCCCGAGTCGATCTTGCAGACATGCATCAAGATCTCCAACGAACCCCCCTCAGATCTGAAGTCAAACATGCGCCGTGCTCTTGCGCCCTTCAATCAGGACGTTCTGGACCGTTCCACCACTTCTGAGAAGAAGACAGTGCACACGGCTGTGCTTTTTGCTCTCTGTTTCTACCACTCGCTGCTCCTTGGACGCAAGAAATTTGGCGTCGGCATCGGCATAGGCCTTGGTTCTGGTCTTGGGTATTGCCGTGGGTACTCTTTCAACATGGGTGACCTTGTAAATTGCACTGAGGTGCTATACAACTACCTCGAAGGCAACGAGACCACGCCATGGGAAGATCTTCGATACATGTTCGGTGAGGTATTCTATGGCGGCCACATCACCGATGCAATGGACCGTCGCTTGTGCATATCCTACCTCGATGTGCTCGTCACCCCTGAGTTACTTCCCGGCTCTGATGGTGCTCCCCCGACAAAGCAGCTGGCGCCTGGTCTCACGGCTCCGAATCCTAGGACGTACGCTGATCTAAGGAACTTCGTGGAGAACGGCTTGCCCCCGGAGACGCCGTCGATCTATGGCTTGCACTTCAACGCTCAACTCTCACTGCTCACCAGTGAGGGAGAAATCCTCTTCAAAACGATTGGTGACGTCAGTGGCGGTGGTGGTGGCGGTGGGGGTGGCGACGATATGGAATCCGTCGTTCGCGCCAAAGTACAGCAAATGACTGATTCTCTTGAGGGATGTTCACCCTTCAATATCATTGAGATTGAAAGCCGCGTCCCTGAAGAGAAGCAGGGAACCCCATATGTGGTGAGTGCCCTGCAGGAGGCGACGCGCATGACAGACTTGGTCGTGTTCATGGCGCTCTCTCTTAAGGAGCTCACTCTTGGTCTTAACGGCGAGCTCAACATGTCGCCAGCGATGGACGAAGTTCAGAACGCTATCTACCGCAACTCTGTGCCTCCGAGCTGGATGAAACAGATGTCCACGCGCATCCAGGAAGTGTATTCTCTTACTCGCTGGTTCCGCGACGTCCAAGACCGCCATGAGCAGCTGTCTAAGTGGACATCCAGAACCCTTGATCATCCGAAGACTGTTTGGCTCCCGGGCCTCTTCAATGCTAAGGCGTTTGTAACCGCAGTGCAGCAAGTGTACGCGCGAGCGAATCAGCTTCCGCTCGATGTTATGGCGTTCATGACAGAAGTTACCAAGTTCTCTCCCGGGGAGATCGAGAAATACGCTGAGGAGGGTGCGTATATCCACGGTCTCACCTTGGAGGGCGCGCGGTGGGACATTAAGGAAGGGGTGGTGAAGGATTCGGAACCCAAGGTGCTTCGCCAACTGTTGCCTGTCGTGAATGTCATCCCGGTGACCACGGACAAGTACGACACCACTGGGTACTACAAGTGCCCAGTGTACATGAACATGCAACGTGCCAACGTGTACTCCGCTCAGATTTCCACGTTCACGCTCAAGCATCCAGAAGACCAGGGTCCGGTGAAGTGGACCCTCGCCTCTGTTGCGCTGCTCATGCAAGATGAGCTCGCAGCTTAAATGAAAATGAGAAACCCAACTCCCGCCGGTGAAGCGAAACCGACGCAACGGGAGCGGGACTTTGAATTTCTGTAAATATGTCGTAACGTTATCTATTAGTAGCTATAGCCCACAGTGCCGCGCGCACGTAGCATTAGGACAGCTCGACTGTTGAGTGGAAGATGTTTTCGATTTCCAGACGAGTGACGCACTTCACCGATGAGTCCTCGCGCTCGCACAAGTTTTTCCGTTGTGATAAACAATCCGTGTCATGTATTGCACAAGATTATGTGTTCTACTTCCTATACACCGTCGCGAGCTGTCATCTCCATATGTAGAAGCAACACATTCCACATGGAATGCAACAGCAACAGCAACCCCCTCACTGTGAGTCGTGTCGGCAAGCCTGAGAATTGAGCTCCGCCGTCCCCTCGAGAGACATCAACATTTCGAACCCTCAATCCTCCCGGCGTATCGACCGCGCGCGACACCAACTCGCAAAACCGTAGCCAACGCGGTGAATTTACGCCGCGACGACGATCTCAGTCTCAGCAATGCGCTCGTAGAGCTCGCGCACCTTGAGGCCGCAGAGGGTCTGGAAGAGGCCGGTGCCGTTGTTGGAGCCCGGGCCGTTCTGGTACTTGAGCATCTGCTGGGTGATCTCGCCATAGAACTTGGTGGAGGTGTTGGAGAGGTGGGACTCGACGTAGATGAGCTCCTCGAGCTTGTCGAACTGGCCGTCCATCTCGAGCACGGAAACCTCCTCACCGAAGAAGGTGTCGGGTCCGTAGAAGAACTTGATGCCCGGGTACGAGCAGGTCAGCTTGCGGCCGCAGGGGATCCACGAGATGGTGGAGCCCTCGTCGAAAAGGTAGGGGGCGTCAAAGTTCTCGACACCCTCCTTCATGATCATGCGCACGCGGAGGATCTTGCCCTCGTTGTCGTCGGGGATGAGCTGGGTGGGGAGCACCTGGATGACGACATCGGCGTACTGCTTCTGGGGGTCGACGAACTCGTCGAAGTCGGGCTTGCGCGCCTCGATAGAAGCCTTGATGGACTCGAGAGAGTGGCCACGCTCGGCCATGTCGCGCTGAATCTTCCAGGCGAACTTAACGTCATCGGAGATATCGAGGTAAATCTTGAAGTCGAACATCTCACGGACACGCTCGTCCGCGAAGGGGTGGAGGCCCTCGAGAATGAGAATGTCGGGGGATTCAATCTTCTCGGCGGGGTCGAACACGCCAGTGACGTGGTTGTAGATGGGCTTGTCCACGGACTTGCCCTCCTTGAGCGCCTTGACCTGGTCGTACATGAGGTCTGTTATGGAATGGGAAATGCCATTCAGTCAGCAAACGGGTGAAAGAGTGAGCACCGGCGGTGAAGCCGCCGAAATGCCAGCTGTGTGTCCACCTGGCCGCTTGGATAAGCCCTAAGGGGATTTTGCCACTCGGGGCACGCTCAAAGCGGGGAAAATATATTCCCCGACCCGTTCTCAGGAGTCGCGATCGGGACCCCGTGAGCGCGGGCGAAGACGCTGAAGCGCGATTCGAGTCGGGTCCGGATTGGTTTCGACGGTCGGGATAGCGCACGCACCGAAATCCTGCTCGGCAAGGTTGAGGGCGGTGAGGCCGGACTCCTTGCGGCCCTGGCGATCGTTGAGGTGGTAGTCATCGAGGCACAGCACGGTGGTGGTGTCGGAGATGAGGGTGTTCGAGTCGGGGTTGCCGCCCTCCGGAGGGGTGGCCTTGCCGCCGAAGAGGGAAGTCATGCGGCGCATGAAAGTGGACTTGCCGCAGCCGGAGTCCGCGGCCAGGCCGATGACGACGGGGCCGTCCGCCTTCGCAGAGGTGACGACGTTGCGACGGGCAGCGCGGGTCTTGGTGGGAGCCGCGAGCTTCGCCTTGGAGCCGAAGGCCTTGCGGGCCGCGAGGGGCTGAGCGCACGCGGCGGACATGGTCATGGTAGTGGCCATCGTTGCTGTGTGGGTGATTCTGTCGAACGGGTTACTGGACGACGCGACGAAGAGTGGGCGGATCGCGGTGTATCCGGTCGGTCCTGTTTCTCCCGGATTGGCAGTGTTTTCGATAAGAATCGGCGAGAGGGAAAGGACGCGAGGACGATGGACCTGACAACTGGCAAGAACCACACTTTTCTCCCAAATGCTGTCGTCGAATTCTACGAACGCACACCGAACGCTCGTGGAACGACGTTGCATTTTTAGTCTAGAGAATTCCTGAGATCATGATTACAAGTTTTAAAGCACACCAGATTAAACAGAAATGATTTTTATAGATAAAAACGTTTCGTAATTCATGACTAGACTAGCTAGACTACTTGTATTTTCACCTGGTATGTTTTGGGGTGTTCCTACGTGTTGACTCGCGAGGCGTCAAGCGAGACCACAAAGCACGGGCCCGCGAAACAAACAGTGCGATTTAATGATAGACTGCCCGTCTGCGTACCACGCTTGCCCTCAAGAGTCCGCTAGAAGCATCGCGTCAACGATGCCCGGAAGTTCTCCAATCGTCTTCACGACGTGACTCGGTACCGGATCGCCGATCTTCCGCGCCTTACCCGCCGGATTGATCCAGACAGTCGCACGAAGCCCGGCGTTTATGCCGCCCTGCGCAGGAAGGGGAGCCGGGAGGGGACGGCGTGAGTCGCCGGGAAGCCAATCGTTCAAGTTGGGGCGTGAGGCGTGAAAGATGAGTCGTCGCGCAGGAAGCTTCGGCGCCACCGTTCGCCCACACGTACCTGCACGTCCGCAGAGAGAGAATCGCCGACGTGTATGGCTTCGCTCGGCTCGCAGTTGGCGACGCCACAAGCCAAACGGAAGATGCTCGGGTGCGGTTTCTCCGGCCTTCCTGCAAGAACCTCTTCGCCGCCAACGATGATCTGGCGAGGATCAGGAAAAAGCTCGTGCGCACGACACGCCGCGAGTTTATTGCGTTGCACTCGATGGTGCCCGTTGGTGATGACCACCGTTCGCAGGCCTCTCGAGGCGAGGTGTCCAAGCGTCGCGGGAACCTCAGGCATAAAGGGAAAGTCGCCCATGCGGTTCGTGTCGTAAGCCGCCTGAAGCTCGTCACCCAGCTTAGCAGCACCGTCGGCACCGTCGGCGACTCCTTGATTCTCTAGCGCCCGCCTCCACATCGCAGCGCGCCACGCAGTCACCTCGACCTCGTACTCAGGATCCCACGGCGCGCTCCTGATCTGCTCTCGGACGTCCCCAACCAATCTGTCGAGGTCGAGCGCGACCGCGCAACGACGCTCGGCGAGGGCTGCGGCGTGCGCGAACGCACGAGCGTCGTGCGCGCTTGTCGCCACGAGCGTATCGTCTAAATCCAGGAACACTGCCTTGAGCACCATTGCCGCGGGTCTCTACCTATGACCGGAAGGAAGGACGCCCGCTCGGACAAAAAGGTCGCGAACTGGTCTACCCGGTGCGCAAAACGAGCCGCAAAAAAAAATCATGCGTAAAAATCATGCGTCGAAACCTTCGTTCGCCGGTCTTCACATCCAATCCTCCGCTTGTAGCCCCGCGGCTTTGCCACCCACTACCCCCAGTCCCGGTCGCGCCAACTCCCCAGCGGCGCCGAACAGGGTGTTCACGAGCCCTGCGCCGCCACCTCCCCCGCCGCGGGCCCAGCCGTTGCGGGGCAACCCGTCGCGTGACGGGCGCTCGTCCGCGTATCCGACCATCTGCTCGGACTCCACGTCTACCTGTGACATGAGACCTCCATCTCCTCCACCTTCCGCGCCAACGACGCTGGCCGTCCTCCTATCCGTACCCCGGCGTCGTTTTCTCCCCGAAACGTCGCCGCCGCCGCGACCGACCCTCGACGGCGACGCGACATCGTGCGCACCTCCCGCCGCCGCTGTAGCCGCCAGTTGGACCGGGTCCGGAACGTGGAAACCGTCGAGGACGTCGTCCGGGACGCCGTCGAGTGAGGCCTCGCCACCGGGGCTCATCATTCCCGCGGCCATATCATCGATCATATTGGCCATCAGTTGGCTACCGTCCTGAGCCGGTGGCACGCGCAATCTCGCGGTGGAGTCGATGACGGTAGGCACAGCAGGAGCCGCAACTGAACGCGCCACAATGGGAAACTCGGCGGGCGTTTCGTCGTCCATTGCCTTCATTGTCTCATCCGATCCAATGACCGGGCGCTCTGGCTCCGGCTCATGCGGCGGTGGGGGTCTCCTAGTAGCCGACTTCTTGACATTTGGCGCGACAAGAGGTAGGGGCGCCGACGGTTGACTCGCTGCGGCTGGGAGGGGCATAGGCTGAGACACCGTGAGGACGCCAGATAAACTCGCTCGGGCGCTTGCGTTTCCAACGAGATGCAACGCGCCTCGCCGTTGCTGCGACGACTGCGGTTTTTGCGACCCATCGGTCACGGCGAAACGACGGCGTTCGTGGTCATCCTCGGCAACTTTTGCATCGCCCGTGGAACGCGCGCCCGTCGGCATGATCTGTGCGTTCTCCTCTGGAAGCAGAGACGGCGCTTCGCGATCTTCTACCACCTCCGCGGGTGAAGCTGGGGGCGCGAATGACGACTCGTCGACCTTCTGCCCGGCTGAAACACACGCGTGTAGCCACTCGATCGTGACCGTGTGGAGTCCCCATTCGCTTGCCGCACGGAACTTAGCACCTTCCGCTCTTGACACGATGAGATGCGTGTTCTTACTGCGACCGAGACGGTCGGTGTACTTGGCGCCCAAGAGATGACAGATCATGTGCACGGACGCTTTCACGTCCTCGTCGTACAGAGAGGTGCTGATGCGCAGATTCTGCATGGAAGACAAGGGAGAGTCACAGGGCAGCGGGCGATACGCAGGATTCTCCCGTCCAGACTCTCCAGCGAAAGGGACCACGCGACCTTGCTGAGCGCACATTTCCAGCCAGTGGCACGTCACGCGGCGAGCAGATTCCGCCTCCGATACGCCGCTCAGCTTCCGCCGCTCTTCAGGCGTTGGAGCCGCTGGACACACAACGTACGCCGCTGCCGCTGTTTCCCGCACTGAGATGCCGCCGGCTGAGGTGATGAACTCTCGTGCCGCCGTCTCTTCTTCCACAGACAACAGATCGCTGAGCGCGATATATACACCATCGAAAGGAGCAGCCCCGCCAAATATCTCGCCGCGGCCTCCGGTCGTGTTCGCAACATCGCGATTCGTCTCGGGTATGGCGATGGCAGTGGCGGGAAGCTCAGTCCCGGTTCCCGCACCTGGTTCCATTGAGAAACCCGTATCTGCATTAGGGGGTCTGTTCTGGTCCTTCTCGAGAGCGGACCTCGCGACAGCTGCGGCCTCTGCGGCTGCTTCTTCTTCCGCCTCTTTCGCCAGTGCCTGTCGGGTGAGTGGATTCGGCACTGCGGGAAGGCTGCTCCTCTGGCGCTGCGGTTCAGCCGCGGCGACTGTCACGGGCAATCCTGCGCTCGACTTGAGACACGACGTGCCTTTTCCTTGCTTGCTCCCTCGCTTCTCCCCGCGCGGGTCTTGCGATGCAGCCTCTTGGCTGAGTTTCGGTTCCGAGCCCAAGGGGCGCGGTGGCGCAGCTTTCGCCTCTCCGGTGTATAAGTCCATCGGCGCGACGTGCTCATCCACGTCCACCACCGTCCCAGACCGCGCACACTCATCCAGCCAGCTCATGAACACCACGCGCTCGCGGTGTTCTCTCAAGGACCGCAGGCTCCCAGGCTGCGCATCGTCGCTCACGATGACATGTGTCGCCTTACTGGGGTTGGAAGTAGTCGTTGCCCCGACGCTACGCACGATCCGTGTCGCGCGCGCGGCCTCACCGGTTTCGCTGGGAAGCTCGAAGAGGTGCACCCTCGTGCCCAGCATGAAGCACGAGTCCCAAGGCACGTTGCAATCTTGCGCGCGTTCCGCCTTCTCTTCCGCCTCAGCAGCATAAGCTTCATGGGCTCCGACAGGGAATCTCGATTCGTCCGCGCGCATGTCCCTTGCGACACTCTCCTCGATCCACTTTCGGTTCACGATACTCACGCCTTCCCACTTACTCGCGTGCTTATACTTGCTGCTAGTTGTGTTCGAAGCGACAAGGTGCGTGCATCGTCCCTTGACGAGATCTGACGTGTACGCGCCTCCACGCCCCACCACCTTGGCTTCGATGTCCGCGCGCTCGTCCTGGCTGTATCCCGTCACGCATACGCACAGTCCCATAAATGCGGGCGGACAATAGCCGCGAGCGGTCGCGGGGTCATCCAACGGAAGCAGCTCGCCCGCCGTCGCGCTGTCTCTAAGCCAGGCGGAGGTGACCACCGGCTTGGACAGCGCGCGCGCCAACTCGTATTTTCGACTGTTCGTGGTCTTGGCGATGCAGTAGTCGAAGGGCTTGTCCGCGGCGAATTTCGAGTCCACGATGGCTCCCAACGCATGAGCTAGCTCCACGATCTCGCGCTGGGCGAAGGACGGCGCGCAAGATGGGGGACGTACGTCAGATGAAAGGGTTCGTCGTCGGAAAGTGGGCACCGCAAGGAATGGGGGGTGCACAGTTTCCGCGGATCGGCCATCACGCGCGCTCGCCATCGCTCACCTGCTCGTTCGCGTCGAATCCCGTGGTAATGAATATGAAGCCCATGGCCGCCGACCCGTGCGCGGCTCTGACGCGACGGGAAAGCACCGGCGCGCGCGACCCTGTGCCTCTACCGCGGTGACGAGCGCGAGCACGTCTTTTTTGAACCTGGGAGCGGGATTTTTTAAAAAATAAAACGTGAGAACGCCAGCACGTGGACAGCCACGAACCACGAACGACACAACGTGCGAGCGCTTGGACGTTCCTGAGGTCCGACTCGCGGGTCGGGCCACGGGACGATGGTTTTCGCGGAGAAGTCGGCCTTTGGGGCGGATGGAGACGGGGAGTCGCTCAAGAAGAACAGATTCTTGAGCGTGACGAAGGAGGTTGAAGAACTGAATCAGTACTGGTACTCCAACCGCACGATAGCGCACATGGCGAGAGATGTGGAGGACGTGTGCGCAGCGGAGGATACTCGGGCGTGCTTCCTATCCACTCCTAGCGTATACTTCTCCCTTTCCAAGGAAGTTCGCGCGCGCTCTTGGTGCTTTGACCTCGACACGCAGTGGGCAAACGAGCCGGGGTTCGTGCGCTATGATTTCAACGCCCCCGTTGACTTCGAGGGCGCGGACGAGCTGAAGGGGACGTTCGACATGGTCATCATCGACCCGCCCTTCATCACGAGGGAGGTGTGGGAGAAGTATGCAGAGACGGCGAAACATCTTCTCAAGCCAGGAGGTGCGGTCATGGGGAGCACCATTCAGGAGAACGCGACGCTCATGAAGGAGCTCCTGGACGTCGAGCCGAGGGCATTCATGCCATCCATCCCAACGCTCGTGTACCAGTACTACCTGTACACCTCGTACGAATCGAAGCACCTCGCGGAGAAGAATCCGGAAATACCGGATTATGATTGATGATGCGCTACTCATACGTCCATGGTCCGCAAGAGCACCTTGCGACGCGTCTGACGGTTGACTGTTTCGAGAAACTCTGTATAGATTGTGAACAAAACCTTTGAGGACGAGCTCCACCGCCTGTATCTTGCGGCACAACATCTCATTTCTTCGGCGGCCTAGACGCCTTCTCGTCGACCCCAGACGTGCCAAACCTTCCGCGAAGCACTGCGATTGCGTCCTCGAGCCGCACACCCTGCAGATTGAGGAGAACCATGGAGTGATAGAGCACGTCTGCCATCTCACTTGCCGCTCGTTCCTTCCCCTCGTCCTTCTCTAGCGTCTCGCAGAGCTCGCCGGCTTCCTCTCTGACCTTCTCGCACAGGAGCTCGGGATTGTCCAAGAGGCGACGAGTCCACGACGGCTTCGTCCCGTCGTCGACTACCTCTTCGCGTCGCTTCTTGATCGTCTCCTCGAGCTCGTACAGCGTAGACAAGGCCTCCTCTTGCCCGAATCGACCGCCGTCCTCCACCTCAGCGGCGCCGGCCTCTCCGTCAACGCGCGAGAAGTAGCACGTGTGCGCACCGGTGTGGCACGTCGGTCCGTCTGGTACGCCCATGTAGATGAGAGAGTCCTTATCACAATCAAGATGAATGGATTTGACGGAGATGAAGTTGCCGCTTGTCTCACCCTTGGTCCACTGCGCCTGTCGCGAGCGGCTGAAGAAAGTTGCCTTCTTCGCGGTGATTGTCGTTCGCACGGCGGTGCGATCGGCGAATCCCTGCATCAGAATGGCCCCCGTGTCAACGTCCTGCGCGATGGCTACAAGCAGGCCCTTGTCATCGTACTTCAGACCGTCGAGAAATGCCTCGATCTGTTCGGGCTCCGCCGCGGCAGCCATGACGTTGCCCGCGAATCCGGCGGCGGCGGCGGAGCGAAGGACCTTGCTCGACCTTCCGGAAGCGCCGAGAACGATGCGCTGCGGTGGCTTGCCGTCATGATCGACGCCACATCCAGAATGCGCGCGCACGCGGAGAGCTCCGCGCGCGATGGCGGACGGGAACGCGATGCACGCGGCCATGATGCAAGCGCTACACTCGCGGGTCGAGATGGCTGACTGCTGCGAGAAATGAGGAGAGGAGGATGATCCTGACTTCCACACACGCGGGTGTTTGTCGACCGTTCAAAAGTGCTGCCCCGGAAATTCCAGACACGCCGCACACAGCAACCGCCGCCGCGAGGACTCCGCGTGCCACGTCGAGCGTCATGTCGCTCTCCGGGGCTGTGTGCAGTATCATGTTGTATAGTGATCTCGCGTTCGGGGCGACGAATGAGGTCACGATGGAGTTCAGCACGCCTCACGGTGTTGCGCCCGACGGCATCCTGCTGTGCGGCACCGCCTCGGACCATCAGTTTGACCGCTCTACGTTCGTGCTGAGCAGGGTCGAGGAGGGCGGATCTCAGTTCGTCTCCGGCACGTCGCAGACGATCGCATCTTCGTCCACGAGTGATCTGTTGTCCGTGCGCGCGCTGAGCGGCGCGGCGGCGTGGAATCACAGGCCAGTGGAGGTGGGCGTCGCCGCGGACGTTCTCGGTATGGACGCGCACTACGCTGACACTTACGCGCGTCGACGCTACGACGACATGCTCCTCGACGCCAACGGCGCCTCTCTGGACGGGGTGTTTCAGACCCCGACATGGGCAGACGATGAGGCGACGCGTCTCGCGGCGTCTGACGCCGTAATCGCGCAGCTCGACGCGGGATCCCTGACGGACACCGAGCGCGTGGTCCTTCTCCAGGAGCTCGCCGAGTTGAACCGCCCGGCGGGCAACTGCGCGCTCCTCACCGGGACGTGGTACGCGGACACGAGGTACGAGCTCACCTTCTCCGCCCCAAACCCACCTGCAGGTTCTTCCGCGACGACTCTCGGGTGGTGGATGGCACCTCTGTCCTACGCCGCGACGGAGGCGACGGCGACAGACGGCGCGGGGGGAATGGAGGCGAGCAGCCGAGTGACGTACTCGGTGCGGGGCGACAAGGCGGGCGTCGTCTGTGGCATCCGCGATTCGGTATCCGCCACGCTTGGCGCCGCATCAGGTGCTGGCACTCCCGTCGCCATCGGCGCGTGCCCGACAGGTGAGGCAAGATCGTATCGCCACACTGGACACTGCGTCGCGTGCGTCGCTGCGGGCGGTACGGTGGGGACGACAACGGATACCGACGGCGTGACGTCGAGGACAACGTGCGCGTGCCCGGGGACGACTACGACGCTTCTCGCGGGAGACACCGCGTGCGGTCCGAGGCGAGGACCGCTCGGAACTGCCACTACCGAAGCTGAGCTCGCCGCTGAGATGTGCGCGTCATTCACTTCCATAAAGACGGCGCTGGATGGTGGTCCTGCCGCTGGGGCGACAAACGGAGTGGGTGGAGGCGTCGCCGCAGGGGCGCACGCCGTCGCGGCGGCGCACGTGGACGCGTTCATCTCCGCAGCGTCTTCCCTCGTGGATGTTGCCGACGTCGAGGCCGCGAACGCGACCTACCACGCGACGATGATGTTCGATGAACGCGCTCCGAACGATCCCACGCGCCGGCTCGGGCTTGCCCCGAATTGTCAGAAGTGCGAGCGCGACGGCACGTTCGTGGATGACAACGGGGTGACGGGGAGCATCAAAGACGTTCGCTTCGAGGCGGGGCACGCGCTTCGGCTCATCGGGTACGTGCTCTCGCTCAAGGGGTATCCTTGCGACGCGCTGTACGATGAGGACAATCCGTACGCGAGCGTGATCGGGACCTACGATGCCGAACCATTATGCGAAGCGGGGACGCCGACATGAGGACAGGTTGAAATCAACTTTGATAGCCTTTGTAGTCTCTAGAGTCTGTGAAGGGACCCTTCTCTTTCCCGGACCCGTGAAGAGCTGAACGCCCGCTCGAGAAGTGCAAAGGTTGATCAGGTGAACCGCACCAACACCCACCGTCACACCGAAGGTAAACACGATCCCTTCACGAACAGAACCGTTATCCTGGAATCCACAGTGTCTTCCCTCACGCAGCACGCGCTGGGGTTGCCCTCCACGACATCTGCGTAGTGAGAGAGAAGGATGAGTTCAGCCTCACCTCAGGGCTATCGGGCGCCGATTCTCCCTCCTCCATCATCTCAAGCCTCGTCGCGGACTGGAACAGCGACCGCGCGATGTTCGAGAGCGCGTCGTTGAGCTCGGCGCCCCCCGCACCACCCCCTCCCTCCTTCCCCAGGAGCGCCTTTCGCCTCTCCAGCTCGGTCGATAACGAACTGGCCTGTCGCGACAGGCTGTCGATGACCTCCGCACCCAGCATCGCCGCCGCGTCAGGGCGTAGAAACGACGCTAAGAACGCGGCACACCTCGCCGCGACGGCGTACAGCCGCGCCGCTATCGCCTCGGAGTGTGCGTTCCCCGCGGGCACCGAGGAAGATGCGGCAACGGCGGCGGCGAGCGCTGCTGAGCCTGGCGCGCCGACGGGGACGCTCCCCACGGCACAGGCGTGAAACCACCCGACCGAACACCCGACGAGAGGCGCCCGCGCAGCTGCAGCTCGTTCGCTCGCCGTTCGCGGCGCACACGCGATGCCGCGCCTAGACGGCGGCGGGGAGGCAATCCAGGCAAGAAACGCTGCTGCTGCGGCGCGCGCCCGCGCCCGGCCCTCTGGCGCGACCGACTGCCATGTCTCACCCGCTGCGGCGCTCAGAGCGTTGAGGAACCCAGCGGTCGCTTCCGCCTCCGCGAGCACGTGCACATTCAGCTCGGCGGGCGCGAGAGCATCTTCAAGCCGATCGCCCAGTTGCACTGAGAGGTTCACGAGAGCTTCGCGGCGGTCGACGATCTCATCGTCTCTGGACGTGGCGTTTCCGTCACCGCCGAGCGCGTCGGCGTGCGTCGCCGCGACGCGGAGCGCGAGGCAGAACAGAGCGCCGGGTGCCATTACCTCACCGACGACGTCAATCGAGCCTCGCGCATCGCCATCGCCATCGCCGGCTTCCATCTCGTCGCGGCAGGCGTGCACGAATGCGTCGTCGTCCGCGTCGAGGTACGGTGCGCCGGAGAGTCTGACGCACAGCGACGCGAGACGGTCTATCAGCCCCGCGCGGTGCAGCGCCGCCGCCCCTTCCGGCGAGCGACCGAGGGCGAGGGAGAGCTTCAGCGCCGCGGAAACCTCCGCACCTCCGCCGCGGGCGTGACCGTCGTCGAAACCGTCGCCCTCGCCGCAGGAAGAGACGCCGTCCCCGGACGTCACTGAGGAGACGCCATCTCTCCGCGGAATCAGATCTTGCCTCGCAGCGCCTCGTGAGGGAAGAGTCCGGGGTATGCGCGGTGGCACGAGCAGAGGGAGCGGCGCCTCAGTCGCAACAGCTTTGGCGAGGGCAGAGAGAGGGACCAGTCCCGAGGACATCTCGAAAAGCATCGCGAGCGCCAAAGCGGCGTCTGATCCTCCCCTGGGCGTCGATGCGGCGGTGCAAAGCGTTGGGACGAGGGGCCAAAGACGCTGCCCGAGCTCGGCGCCGTCGGCGAGGAACGAAGTAGACGCCGCCGCAATCCGGCGCCACGCGCGCGTCGCCACAAGCGCAGCGACGAGCACCGGCCTCGTGATGGACGCCATCGGGTCGCCGCGAGCGAAGACTTCTGCACGTGACGTGGATGTGCATCGCGTCCCGCGCGTCACTGCCGCCGACGCCGCGCTGGCGACGTCGCGCGCCATCTCGAACACCTCGAACGCCCCTCCGGCCGCGGATCCAGACTTGTCTCTTCCCGCCAATCGTTTTGCCCACAGACGTGTCGTCCACTCGAGCGCGTGGGCGAGCTCAACGGCTTCTGCGACGGTATGCTCCGAGCCTTCCTCGTCCGAAGCCGTCAGAGCCGCCTCCAGCGCGGTAATGACCGCTCGTGCGGCGGATGCGCGCTCCCGCTCGGGCCACGCCGCGATAAAATCGGCGCCTCTCGACGAGCCGTTCTCCCGGTCTGTCAGGTCGGGTCCAGAGCCGACATCGCCCCCTACAAATCCACGGTCCTCGTCGTCCATCGGCGGCGGCGCCAATGCTGAACCAGCGGCGACGGACACGAATGTGATACCCGCAGAGAGCGCGGCGAGACGTGCGCTTGCGCGGGACGCGACCCGTCCCGCCGCGCGAAGCGCTTCGGCCGCGGCGCGTCCGGGTCGCAGAAGCGGCCTGGCGCGCGTGGCTCGCGCATCGTCGTCCTCGCCGTTCCCGAACGAAGCCTCGTCAGAGATATCCATCGCCGTCGCCGAGTCCCCGACACCAGCATCTCGGGGTCTGGCGCCACCGGTCGCCGCCTCGACCCACGTCGCATTGTACAAAAAGTCCCCCCCATACTCGGCGCGCTCATCGCGACGGAGTGAGGTGCCCGGGGGAGGGGGTGCGAGAATCGCGCGCTCCAATCTCAGCTCTCGCGTCGCGACGAGCAACCTGCCCACCGGGTCAGTCGGTGCGCGTTTTGGCGCGCCCGCTGCCTCTGCCTCCGCTGCCGCCGCGACAGTCTCGAGAACCGCTGCGCGAGGGGCGCCGCCGCCGAGAAGACCTGCCGCTGCCACGTGTGAAAGTAGTGCATTAGCCGCCGTCTTTGCGTTTTCCTCCAGCGTGGCGTCTGGGAGCGGCGGTGGCGACGAAACTCCGCCGACGCTGGACCCCGATGAAAGAGCCGCCGCCTTGGCGATTGCCGCACGCTCCGCGTTCGCCCCGGCCAAGAGCACCACCGCGTGCGCGTGCAATCTCGCGGCGACGAGGATGTCGGGCGAGCGACGAGGCGACGTCCACCGCCGGAACCATCGCAATAGCGCGCTATCGCCGCCACTCGCGTCATTAGAGCACCATTTTGCGATACTCTCTGCGATGACACTCCCCTCCGCCGGCGCCGAGCCGTTCGCTGCCGCCGCAGCCTCTGACGCCAAAATCTCAAACACGTCCGCCTCCACGGCAAACCTGTGCGCGGCGCCCTCGTCGTCGTCGTCGTCGTCACTGTCGCTCGCCGCGGGGAGGCATGCCTCCAGGCGAGCGATGAAATCGGGTTGGGCTCGGAGTGCATCCGTGGCGCCAGCAAGCAAACGCCCGCCGCGCCACACCTCGCCGAGCGCCCCGGTTGCCGCCGCCAGAAGCCGTGGGTTCGTCCGGCGCGCTTCACCAGCGTCGCCGAGGCACGCCCAGAGGGCGTCCAGAGCGCTCGCGGGCGCGTCCTCGTCGCCGGAGAGCTTTGCAGGGAGTAACATCGACTCAGCGAGCATGGGCTGGCGCGCGGCCGCGGCGGCGACAAACGCGGCGGCGGCGCGCACCGCTCGATCCTTCGCGGGGGACCCGGCCAAACCCACCGACGGGGTCAGCGCCTGGGCGATAGCGCCCCGGACATCCAGGTCCGGCACGTTCTCCGAGGACCCGCCCTTCGCGAGCTCGAACGCGCGCGTCGACGCGGACAGGGAGCTCGGCGTGAGTGCAGGAATCGCGCACGCGAGGGGCGGGTCCGCCGGCGCCGCCTCGCAGAGCGATGCGAGCGCCGGGAGCGCGAGTTCGCACGTCTCCGCGTAAGGGTACGCGGCATACGACGCCACCGCAGCGGCGAGCGGAGGACCTCCCCCTGGGGCCTCCACGAGAAGCGCGCGCGTCAGGGGGCCGGATCCGAGACCCGTCGTCAGCTCACCGGAGCCCGGCCCGGCTGCGGCGGCGGCGGTCGCCGCGCTGTCAAGTAAGACTCGAACGAGCGAGGGAATCACACATAATGTCTCCGCGACGGCGTCCTTCACCGCTGCCGTCTCCGCCGCACGCCCAGAACTCTCCAAGTGCATGTCGCGCAACGCGGAGGCGTCGAGCGCGAGAGATGCGAGCGCCGCGGCCGTGACGCCGGCGTCCCCTGCGATGAAATCGGCGACGGCGGCGCGGCGTGCGGCATTCTCCGGGCCGGGCCTGGGCGCGAGCGCAGCGGTGAGCACGCGTGACACTGCGGCGTGGATCACCCAACGGTCGGCGCGTCGACGGAACCGCCACGAGCCGTGCTGGACCAAGATCTCGTTTAGGGCGTGCTGTAACATCGGCGTCATCGCGGATCTTGCGCCCGCGCCCGCCCACAGAAGTGACTCGAGCAGGCGAAGGAACGCGAGCGTGAGGGGATACTCCCCAACCGATTGCTCCGCAGGGAGCACGACGCGCTCAAATGTCGCCAGACCCGCGGACGCTGCCCCCGCACCTCTGAGCGCCGCCGCGGCGCCCCATGCCAACCCGCGCGCGTCACTCATCCCTTCCTCGGCGCGGAGTAGCGGCGCGGCGGTGAGCTCCTCGAGCGCGGCGATGGGCGCGGTGGCGGCGAGCGGCGCGGCAGCGGCAAGCGCCAGAGCCGCACGTTCGATCCCGCGGTCAATGCGTCGCGAGCCCTCCCCGCGCCCACACGGAAGCGTTGACCATGCCGCGCCCGGGGCCGTTGCTCCGGTGACAACGGCCGCGAGCGCAGCGAGAAGTGTCGCAGGCGACCCGGGGGATGTCGACGCAGAGACGTCCAGTGTCGCGAGCTTCGCCGCAAACGAAGGCGCGGAGGTGAGCACGCGGTGGAGAAACGCGAGCGCGGCGTCCATCTCGGCGGCGTCGGCGGCAGTGGCGCCGTTTGTGACGAGGCCTTGCGCGGAGAGTGCACACGTTCGCGCGACGAGGGCGCCAACGCCATCCCAAGTGCCTACGCTCCACACGATGATTTCCGACGCGACGGGACCTGAGGTCCAAGGTCCGGCGTGCATCATCGTGTCATCGTCGCCTTCATCCTCGTCATCGAGTCGCGTTTCGGCCTCCGTAGCGGTTCCAAAGCGCGGCAGCGCCTCACCTCGCGCGCCGCGCGGCACGCACGCGCCGGGGAGGTACGCGCTGGCGAGCGCGGACGTGGCGCGCACAGGACCGGGAGGCACCGGCGGCGGCACCGGCGCTGGCTCTGTCGTTGAGGACGAACGACTCCGTTCTCGTTCCCACGAATCTCGATGCGACCTCCAGCGCTCCATCGCGTCCGTCCACTCGCGCGACGCCTCGCCGCGGGCGTCGTCGAGTGGCACGACGGCGCCCGCCGTCTCCCACTCTGGACCAGGCGCAGGGAGTGCCACTGACGGCATCCGCGAGAGAAACGCGAGCGCAGCCCTCGCCGCGCGAGGGCCCTCAGCGAGCGCCGCGAGCGCGCGCAACAACGGCGCGGCGTCCGCGGGGTGTCTTTCCCTGCATCCCACCAGTAGCGCATAAAGCGGCGCCTCCTGGCCGTCCGATTGCGCCATGTCCCAGAACTGCTCGCACAGCATTGGCTCTCCGGATGAGAGCTCCTCGAGGACGTCGATGAGCGTCCCGAGCTCCTCCGGTCGAAGCTTATGCACGGGGAGGAGGTCAAACGCGGCAAGGGAAGAAGTAAGAAGGTTCTTCAGCACCGATTTATGCGCGGTGACCGCGTCGTTCACCACACCGCCGACCTTGAACGCGTCGAGGTGAAGGAGCGCGAGAAGAGAGCCGAATCCAGCGCTGCCCGCCGCCGCGCGGCTCGCCGCTGCCGCCGGATCGGCGGCGGCGGGGAGCC
>MDSW01203636.1_pt1 | contig 44537 bp, 40 predicted proteins | sample 811171 | NCBI WGS metagenome assembly MDSW01 (sample SAMN05326641, study PRJNA326480) | marine metagenome | isolation source: seawater | place: Atlantic Ocean: North West | collected 2012
AATTTACTATATCCCCTTTTGATAATAAATTTAAGTTTTCTTCTTTAGATAAAAAATCTTCACCTAAGTAATTAAGTATTTTTCTATGTAAATTTTTTTTAAGATAATGAATTAAAGGTAATTTTGTGTGAAATTCTATTGGATAAAATCTATTGGGAGTTGATATAATTATTTTTTTTTTACTAACTCTAATACATTCTTTTATAAATTCTATTTGGTTAATACTACTTCCAACATGTTCAATTGTTGCGTTACTCACCACTAAATCAAAACTATTATCTGTAAAATTCATCTTTCTTGCATCACCTATAAAAGTTTTTATATTTGGATATATTTCTTTTAAGCTAGTTAATTCTAAATTTGATAAACAACTTATATTTAATTTATCATAAAAATTTTTTAAAATATGATTTTCATGTTCTTCTAAAGACGAAGTAGTTCCAACATCAAGTAGGTCTTTATCCAAATTTGCATCAAATTCTTTTTTTATAATATGAAAAATTTCTTCTCTTTTTTTTTTAATTATTGAATGAAATAAAAAATTTAGTTTAAATAAATCTCTAGCGTAGTTTTGATTAATTTTTAAATTCATTTTGTTCTAAATCAGTGATAGATATAAATTTATCTTTTATTTGAGGATATTTAGATTTAATCTCCTCATAAAAGTTCCATGCCATTACTATTATTTTATCAATATCTTTATTAAAAATTTTATCACTACTATCAATTTTAATTTTTGTTAAGGGAATATATTTATTAATTTTTAATTTGTTATCCTCAACAATAGAATCTATATCTTTTTTATCCACTCCAAAATAATTTAATTTTGTGGTAGCTTTAGCTGGTGCACCATATCCAATAATTTTTTTGTTTTTTTGTTTTAATTTTTGAAAATTACTTTTAAAGTTTTGTTTAATTTGATTAATTTTTTTACTAAAATCGTTATATGTCGACATTTTAGATAAACCGAATTTTTCCTCTTCATGCAATAATTTTTTTACGGAGTCATCATCTTTAAGTTTCATGTCTTGGCTAACGTATATTCTTATAGACCCGCCATGAGTATTTATTTTTTCTGCTTTATAGATTTTAAGGTCTAATTTTTCTAAGAATTTTTTTAAAGTTGAAAGACACCAGTAATTAAAGTGTTCATGATAAATATTATCAAATGTTAAGTCTTGTAAAGTGTTTAATAAATATTGGACCTCTATAACAATTTTGCCCTCTGGCTTTAATAAATTTTTCATACTTAATGCCATAGATTTTAAATCATCAGCATGTGCAAAAACATTAGATGCTAAAATTAGATCTGCTCCGTTTTTAAATGGTATCTTTGCTTTATCATCTAAATATCCATTAAAAGTATTAATTCCATTCGAGTTAGCTTTATCAGCAAGATTTTTTGCTGGTTCTATCCCTTGAACATTTTCAAAACCTCTATCTAAAAAAGGTTTTAAGCCAATACCATCATTGCTTCCTACATCAATAATGTAGGACCCTTTATCTAATCCAAATTCTTCAATGTATTTTTGAGCTGCGTTATCAAAGTGATTTCTAAATAATTTACTAGTCGAGGATTGGTATAAATAATTAGAAAACATTTCATCACTTTTTACTGCTACTGATAATTGACAATTATAACAATCTGAACAAACATTTAGTTCCAAAGGATAAATTTTTGTTTTTTCATCAACATTATCAATTAAATTATTTGCTAAAGGTTGATAACCTAAAGATAACACCCTTTTAAGATTTTTTGAAGAACAACATCTACATTCAGTTTTATATATAGACGACAACAAATTTTTTTCTTCATCATCTACAAATTTGTAAGGTATCGTATGAGTAATTCCATAATTTTCATGTTCACGCTCCCCCCTTACCAAATTTAAAAATATAGAGTCTTCAGTAAATACCATAGTATGTGCAACGTTTGGTTGGGTAACAATCATATCTCCAGCATTAACAACATGTGTTGTTTTTTGAGACTTCTCGTCTAACAAATCTTTATATATACTTATAAATTGACCTTTAATTAACAAACATTTTTGCTCTTGGACTGGATGAAAATGATTTGCTCGCATTGTTCCTTTTTTTGACTCTATATAACCAATCATATTTATTGGCTCTGGAAGGTCATAGTTACTAATTTTTCCCCTTTCATCTATAAAATCTCTTACCCCTTTAAAAGTATACTCCAATTCTTTATCAAATTTTTCATATGACCACTTATCAATCATTTCTTTAATACAAGTTTCCAAATCGTATACAAACTTAAAACCCGTGCTTAATAGTTTTTTATTTGATAGTGAATAGCCCTCATTAGGAACTTCATCATCAGTTACCTTAATTTGTAATTTTGGACTATATTTTTTACAAAGTTTAGCAACATCTTTTACTCTTAGATTCTCTTTTGATAAGTTATATATTCCATCCTCAAAATTTTCGTTTTCCTCTGCATATTTAAAACATCTTGCTACATCAATCAAAGGAACAAGCGTTTTTAATTGAACTCCACCACCAAAAAGCTTTATTGTACCATTTTGTGATGCAATTTTAGAAAATAAATTAGGCATTATATTAATTCGCATTGTGTCAGTTGAAAAACCATATACTGAACCGAGTCTAAAAATTGAGTATTTTTTACCAGAATTTATGATTTGTTTTTCATTTTCTACTTTACTTGTTGAATAAGGTAAAAAAGTAGTAGTTTTTTCATTTTCATTTAGATTTTCTTTTTTTTCAGTCAAGCCTTCAAAAACTACATGTGTAGATGGAAAAATAATTTTAGCATCTTTATTCATTGCATTAAGTATATTTCTAGTACCGTCAATCGCAGTTTTTATAGTCAAATCATCTTTTTCTTTATCCATTTCTTTTTTTACATAAGCGACATCTGTTATTCCTGCCAAATGATGTATTACTTCAGCTTTACGTATATATTGTTCAATAGCCTCATAATTTAATATGTCAGCCTGAATAAATTTTATTTTTCTTCTCTTTAACTCATTAACCCGCTCTGAAATAAATCTATTATCTAAAACTACAACTTCATATTTCCAACTAAAACCTGAGTATAATTTACTTAACTCAGTACCAATGTAGCCAAGACCACCAGTAATCAAAATTTTTTTTTTCATTAAAATCTACTTTTAATAATTTGAAAAATTACTTTAAAAAAATCAACTAATTTGATTTTTTTTCCTTCTTCAAATGTTCTCCCATTATAATTAATTGGAACTTCATAAAATTTTTTACCATTTCTTACAACTTTTCCAAGTATTTCTGCCTGTTGTTCGAATCCAACAGATTTTAATTCGTTGTGATTTATTAAGTCTTTTTTATAAACTACATAACAAGAATAAATATCAGTAAATGTTGTGTTATAGATTATGTTAAATAGATTTGTTATTATAAAGTTTCCTACTTTGTTTAAAAAATAGTGTGATCTTATATATTTATTATAGTGGAATCTTGATCCAATAATCAAATCTGGGTGAAATTTTAAAATAATATCAACAAATTGTAGATAATCATTTGGGTCATATTCATCATCTGCATCTTGAAAAAAAATATAATTTCCTTTTGCTTCTCCAAGTGCCTTTTTAATGCTACCACCTTTTCCTAAATTAACTTCATTATTGATTAAAGTTGAATAAAGATTTGGATTTTGTTTTAAAATTTCAAATGTACCATCATTTGATGAGTCATTAATAACAATTATCTCAAAATCACATTTACCTTTAAATTGAGAATTTATTTTATTAAGAGTATTTAAAATTGTATTTTTTTCATTATAAGCAGGTATGATTATTGATGCAAAAACTTTCATTTAAATTTCTTATCTGATAAAATTATTAAGATGCTTTCTATATTTAAAAGTAATAAACTCAACATTAATCAAAAAATTATATCTATATTATTTATATTTTTACCTTTTTTGCTGATTACAGGTCCATTTTTAAGTGATCTCGCGGTTTCTATTGTAACAATATATTATTTTTTCAGTATAAAATCTATAAAATTTGATTATAAAAATAAAATTTTTTTATTATTCATCTTATTTTATCTTGCTACATTTTTAAATTCATTTAATTTTGAATATTATTTACAATCATTAAAATCATTTGGTTTTTATTTTAGATTTATTTTTTTTATTATTGTAATTACCCACCTAATAAAGATTGAAAGAGATATTTTAATTGATCTTTATAAAGTTACTTTATTTTGTGTAATAATTGTCTGTGCCTCAGCATTCTATGAATATGTGGAAATTCGATTAGAGTATTTTCAAAGATTATCCACTGCAGATTTAATTGATCAATTTATCACAATTAAAAATACAACTTCCCAAAGAGTAAGTGGTATATTTGGTGATGAACAAATTTTAGGTAGTTATCTATTAAAAATTTTTCCAATCTTTCTGGGAACATATTATTATGTAAATAAAAAAAAGATATTAGATTTCAAAAATAATTTAATAATTTTATTTTTTATAATTTTATTTGGTATTACAATTATAATATCTGGCGATAGAGCTCCGATTATATTATTCTCTTTTGAATTATTTTTGCTTTTTATATTTTTAAAAGAATTAAGAAAATATTTTTTTTTATCTGGAATAGTTTTCGCGCTAATAGCATCATCATTTTTAATTTTCGATCCATTACTCAAAGAGAGAGTTATAAATGTTACTATTACTAATATTCAAGGCAAATATAATGATGATAGACCAACGTTTATATCTAGAGCGTATGAAGGACATTTCCAAGCTGCAATAATAATAGCTAAAAAATACCCTTTGTTAGGTTCAGGAATTAAAGGTTTTAGGAATCAATGTAAAGATATTGATTTAAATGATGAAGATATATTAAATTCAAAAAGTAATTTGAATTCAAAAGATTTGGGATATGTGTCACAAAAAGAGAAATTTATCAAATGTACTACACATCCACACAATATTTTTCTACATATATTGTCTGAAACAGGAATTTTAGGAATAAGTATTTTTTTTATTTTGTTCTATTATGTTATTAAAAACCTTTTATTTGTAGGTGGAAATAATAGTAAAATTGATAAAAAACAAAACAATACTATTTTTAAAATTTATTCAATAGCTTTAATTATAGTGTTATGGCCTTTAACGACTGGAGGAAGCTTTTTTAATAACTACAATACAATATTTTATTGTATACCATTGATTTTATACTTATCTGAATTAGAAAAAAAATTGCAGCAAAATTAATTCATATTAAAATATTTACTTATCTCTTCAGAGACAGAAGTTCCAAGTATTCTGTTTCCTAATAAATTATAGTGTCCACCATCAACATAAAATATTTTTTCATTTTTAGATTTTTTTTTCATTTCTTTAGATGGGTTTTCTAAAACAATATAGTCAGAATTTTTAAGAACTTTAACCCACTGATTTAATGGATATTCATTATCATCCTTACAATTAAACGCATAAACTTCCTTATTAGGAAAAAGTCGTTTTAACTTGATGAGTAAATTTTTAGTTATCACAATCGAATTATTTAGTATTTCTTTATCTATAGAAATTTGAAAAAATTTTTCTTCAATAATTGAAAAAGTTCTTAAAATATAATTTGGTAACTTAAGAATGGAAAATAGCTCTAATCTGAATAGTTTTCCTAAAATCGAATTATGATATGCTAAATGATTATTTTCTTTATAATAAGGTCTTCTGAGAAATTGATTGTAATTTTGAGATTTTATCTCCCACTCGTACGAGTTATTCATAAAGTCATTTACACAAAATTGAAGTAAAATTATATCTGGAGAATATTGACTTTTATTTAAAAATTCTTTGGTAACCAAATATTGCTGATTTGTTCCATATCCACCTCCCCCAATCGCAGATACATATACACTTTTGTTTAATTCACTCTCTAAACCTAATTTTAAAACTCCAAACCAGGAGTCTTTATTGCTCGTATGGGGATCCATGGTAAATGAGTCACCGATAACTAGAATTTTAATTTCTGAATCTTTTTTTCCTACACCTCTTGCACCATATTTATTAGTTGAATATACACCTTCATAATTATGTCCATATTTATCAACAAAATTAAATTTTTTTTTATAATTTTTTTTTAGCTCCCAACCTAAGGATTTAGAATATTTATATACTGAGGGTTTTAAAATATGAAGTGTAACTTCTATTAATATTGCTGTGAGGGTAAAAAAAATTATAAATACTAACAATCTATTTTTTATCACAACTTAGTTTTTTATCTCTCTAAAAAAATATTTTTTTTTTATAATATTTTTATCTTCACCTATATAACAATCTTTATGATTCCAACACAAATTTTGGAAAGTTGGTTTCAGGCCAAAGTTTTCTCTCATCTCTACCTTGTTACTATTTAAAGTTTTAAGGTCGTAAAAAAAAGAATTATTTAAATTAATTTCATTATAAAATATAGACGTCACAAATATATAAATTGTTATATTATAAACTCTTAAATGTTTTTTAATAAGTTTGTTATTTTTAAAATCAAAGAATATTATAAATATCATAGGTAAAACTAAAGGAATAAATCCATAAGCAAATCTTGGGTGAGGTGCTTTTAAAATCCAAATTAAAAGGAGAAAAATTAAATATAAAAAAATTATAATTTCCTTTTTTAAATAAAATTTAATATCGATTTGATTAATGAAGGATTTAAAAGTTATAAAAATTAAGAAAAAACTTATTGAAAATATGAGTAGAATATTCATTAACTCTACTAATATAATTTTTTGAATATTTAAAAATTCTCTTGACTCCACCAGCAATGAAAAGCCTCTTAAGTCATCAAATTGATAAACTATGCATAAATATAAAACAGATAGAAAAAGAATTAAATATTTTAGTATTGTTTTATTTTTTAATTTAAAAGCAATTTTTAATAAAAAATAGTAAAAAAATAATAAAAATAATAAAGAACATAATATTAAAATTAAATTTTTATCTATTAAATTCTCTATATTTGCTAATTTATAAGGCTTAAAAGTATATTCTCCTACCTCTGAATTTACATAATTTAAATTGTCAACATCTAGCCATGAAACATTTAAACAGGTTACTTCTATAGGATAAAATAAACAACCAGAAATTATAAAACCACGGAAAATCCAAATAGAAGAAAAAAGCATTAAAAGAGTGGTTGGAAAAATAATCTTATTTTTTTTCTCTGATTTCATAAATAAGAAAAAATAAAAAAACAAAAATAGAGGCAAAAATAAAATACCTGAAGATTTTATACTAATTAACAAACTGAATAAAATTGTAAGTAGAATAATTTCTCTACTGATACATTTACCATTGATAACTTTATTAATATTAAAGAAAAAATAAGTTAAGGTTATTATTGCTATGATTCCAAAAGGAGCATCTACTAGTGAAAAACTAGGGTATATATACCTATCCCACAAAGGTATGGTAAGTAATATTAAAAACCCAAATGTAAGTTTTTTGTAATTTTCGCCAAGAAATTCCTTTAAAAATAAAAATAAAATCAAATAAAAGATTGTACTAAAATAAGATACAAATAAAAAAATATTATCAAACCAGAGAATAGCTGAAAAATAATTATATATGGAACCTAAAGAAAATCTTAAATTTAAATTAGAAAAACCAATTAATAATTCATAATTTTTAATCCATGTTTGGTAAGGTATATGATATAAGCCGGCATCATAACCAGGAACCATAATACCTGGTATTAGTGATATCAACAATATCATTATCAAATTTTCCTTGAAAATTTTTAAATCAGCTTTTGATAAGTTGATAAAAGATACAAAAAGTAAAAGAGCTAAGGAAATATAAAAAAATATATTATTTAAAGGTAAAAAAATATTAAACACAACACAATACAAACTTATAAAGAAAATTGCATATAATAATCTTTCAAAAAAATAATATTCTGAATTTTTTTTAAAATTAACTTTGCAATACTTGGTGTTAACTATATCAGTTAATTTAGAAAAAAAGGTTCCGATAGAAAAAAAAATAAAAGTAAAAAATGGGAATAAAACTAAGTTTAAGATCATAAATAATTAATCTACATGATTAAATCTAAATTTTTACGTTAATATATATTATATTGATCTAATAAATTTTGCTGGGTTTCCAGCATATATACCTTTTTTATTTATATTTTTAGTTACCACACTTCCAGCCCCTATAACACTTCCACTACAAATTTTAACTGGTAAAATTGTGCAATTTGAACCGATAAGAACTCCATCTCCAATGTTTGTTTTTTTCCATTTTTTTTTATCACGACCAGCAATTTTACCATTTTTAAAAACATCGTTGATAAACATAACACCGTGCCCGATGAAGCAATTTTTACCAATTGTTACTAAATCACAAATAAAACTATGACTCTGTACTCTTGTATTTGAACCTATTTTCACTCCAATTGTAATTTCTACAAAAGGTCCTACAAAAACATTATCACCTAATGTACATTCATATAGATTAACTGGTTCGATAATCTTACAATTAGAACCAAATTTTACATCTCGAATTTTACTTTTTGTGGAATTAAATTTCATATTTTTTTAGTTTGCTCAACCTCATTTTATTTTCTTAATTTTGACTATATATTACATTATCTGAATTAATTTTATTTAGAACAATATCTTTTAGTAAAAAATTACCGTAAATATTTAAATGGCCATCATTTTCAATATAAAGTGATTTTGATTTTGAATTTTCACTAAATGCGTTTCTAGTGTAAATTACGTTTAATTTGATTTCTTCTGCAATTTTTCTGATTTTATTTTCTGGTTCTAAATTAGAAAAAATTTTAGATTTATTATACGTAGAGTTCCACAAATTTTTATCTACCTCTATTTGATAAGGTATATGAACAACATAAAAGGGAATATTTTTAGTTTTTGAATAGTTATTAATTTTATTTAAAATTTCTTTTACTAATAAAACTTTACTATCTTTTAAATCATTTTTTTTGATACTCATAGCTGTCTCAATACCTGGCCATAGGGATATACCAAATAAGTTAGATTTTGATGCAAACCATATCATAACTTTAGATCTTTTTATTTTTGCATAGGTGTGAGGTATTATAAAATTTCCGAGTTGATATTTAATAAAATCTAAAATATCAAACTTTTGCTTACTATTTTTAATAATTTTCTTGTTTATAAATTGACGATCACTTTTTGCAAAAGGAACATATCCAAAACCAATATTTAAATTTTCAATATTTTTAAATTTTGTGTTTTCATATAGAATATTATTTTTTATTTCAAAGTAATTTCTTCCAATAGTTTTACCGTAAACAAAAGAATCATTAAAATAACCTACATCGTAAAAATCTGTGGCAGTTGAAAATCCTAAAATTAACAAATCAGGTTTTACTAAATCTAGAAATTCTCTTAACCTAAAATAATATTGGTCGAGGCTATATCCAGCAACAGATAAATTATAAAGCTCGATGTTTTCACCATATACTTCAATTAAATCATTTTTCATTAAATTAGGCCATGAGTCCTGTGTATTGACACCTAATGCTTCAGAGAATGAGTCCCCTAAGACAAAAATGTTAAATTTTTTTTCATCTATAAAAATATCGTGATGCGAAGCCAATCCAAGATTATTAGTAGTTTTATAAATTACCTGATTGTTTAAAATAGGTATTTCATAATCAAAGTTTTTTTTTAAAACCCAACCAAGAGTTGGATGATAAGTTAATGGTGAAACTTCAAGATTTTTATATGCATCCCTTTTTTTTAATTCTTTGTTATGTTCATGCTTAAAATATTTTTCTAATACAAAAATTCCTAAAACAAAAAAAAAGGTAAAAATTATAAAATTATACACAATTTTTTTAAACATTTACTATAATTTATTTTAAAAATTTCTCATACCAGTTAAATGTTATTTCAAGTGAAGATTTTAAATTATATTTTGGCTTCCAATTAAAAAATTTATTTAACTTTGAATAATCCATTGACTGAAATTTAATTTCTCCCTTTGTTCTTTTATTTTTCATTTTATCGAGGATACTTTTGTACTCCTTTTTTTTATTTTTATGGTAAAATATGATTCTTAAAAGATTTTTTACTGAAATAGGTTTATTGCTTCCTGCATTAAATATTTCACCACTTAAAGAATTATTATTATATAAATTTTTAGCTAAAATTTCATATATATCCACAATATCATTTATAAATATATAGTCTCTTAAGTCCTTACCATTACTTCTCGGTCTAAATGGCTTATTTTGAATTATTGATTTTATAGAGTCGGGAAATATAGCACTAAAATTTAGTTGGCCTGGACCATATATATTTGAAAATCTAGTTATTATAATTGGTAATTTAAAAACTTCACTTGTATAAGATTTCGAAATTAAGTCTGCACAAGCTTTTGATACATCATAAGGATATAAAGGATTTAATTTATAATCTTCTTTGTAAGGAAGCTTGTACCTAGGATAATTTCCATAGGCCTTATCTGAAGATGCCACTATTACGGATTTAATTTTTTTTTTATTCTCTCTAAGTACCTCCATCAATGTATAAGTTCCTTTGATATTTGTATCCCATGTATTCATAGGGTCTTTGTTGGCTACCCCAACTTCAGGTTGGGCAGCTAAGTGAAAGCAAATTTCAATTTTATTTTTTTTAAAAATGCTATTTAATTTTTTTCTATCAGCAATATCCCCTTTATATATTTTGCAATATTTAGTCAAATTTTCAAATTTTAGTAAACTTTTCTTTCTCGGATCTTTGATTAAACCATAAACTTTTGATTTTTTAAAAATTAATGACTTCGCTAAATTCGATCCTACAAAGCCATCGATTCCAGAAATGAATATTTTTTTTGATTTCCAAAAGTTTTTTGACATTATCCCTTGTTAAACATTTTTATTTTTTTTTTAGCCTCATCTAATTCGGTTAAAGTGTTAACTGTAATATGATTTGATGTATGTTGAAAACCATAGATATTTTTCATATTACCTAAATTTTGTAAGAATGAACTAAAAAATAAATAGTTTTTTGAAAGACTAAAAAATTTATCTTTTTTGACAAATATATAGCCAATATTTATCCAATTATTTAATCTTGGCTTTTCTAAAAATGATTTAATTTTTCCTGTATTTTTAAGACTTACAATTCCAAAATTTAATTTTTGATTAAATAATGACATTGTTAAATTTGATTTTTTTTTAAAGTGATATTTTATTAGCTTGTTTATATTAATATCAGCCAATGTATCACCATAACAAATTAAAAGATAATCTTTATAAAATTTAGTTCCTTTTTTTATTCTTCTTAAGATATCAGTATTTTGACCTGTATCTAAGTAATTGATTTTATTTTTAAAGTTTTTCCTTAAAAAACTTTCTACTTTTTTTTTCTTATATCCAGTAAGAACAAGAAAATTATCAATATTATATTTTTTTACATTTTTTATAATATGTGTGAGGATTTCTTTATTATCAATTTTAATTAATGATTTAGGTGTTTTATTAGTTATAGGTTTTAATCTTTGTCCTTTACCTCCACATAATATTATAGTTGTTAAGTTTTTTTTTATCTTCTGAATATACATTAATTATTAATTAAACTTTTATATAAATTTATATATTTTTGAGAGACTACTTCATAAGAAAATTTTTTTTTTGCGTATTCTATAGCATTATCTGATATGTAATTATAATTTTTTTTATCCAGACACCATTCGATTCCATTGCTAAGGTCATCTACATCTCTATAATTAGCTAGATAACCATTTTCTTTATGTAAAATTATTTCAGTTACACCTGTATTGTTGAAAGCTAACGTTGGCAATTTACAGGAAGCAGCTTCAAGTGCTACTTGTCCAAAAGCCTCTATCAGACTTGGGGCAATCAATAGATCTGCAGCTGAATAAATTTCGGTCAAATTTTCGTCTTTACCAAAAAATAATTTATTTATTTCAGAAAAACTTATATTTATCTTTTTCTTGTGTATTTTGTGGATCTTTCCAATAATCAACAAATGATATTGATCTTTATCATTTAATTTATCTATAGCTTTAAGTAAATAATCAAATCCTTTCTTTTTATCTATGGTATTTCCAGAGCTCATAAATAAAATTATTTTTTTATCAAAATTTAATTTCAAATTTTTTTTTGAAACATCTTTATTTTTTGGAGCCCATTTATCAAAGTCTAAACAGCATGGTATTACAACAATTTTTTTATTTTTAAATAATATACTTTGTCGAGCCTTTTCGGCTATCCAATTACTTATTGCCACTATGGTTATATCTAAATGAAGTTGTTCAATTTTCTTTTTTAAAAAAAAATGATTAATATCAAAAGTTTTTGAAAATAGAATTTTCTCATCCATCCAGTATTTTTTTTTTTTAAAGTCAAAATAATTATGTTCTGCACCCAGAAAGGGCCACATATCACACAAAGTCCATACAATTGGTTTTTTAAAATTATTTAACTCTCTTAGAGAAATAGTTTCATTGCATATCCAATGAAGATTTATAATGTCAGGATCAATATCTTTATTTTCATCAAATAGCTTAGATCTAAATAATGATATTGAGTAATTGCTCTGGTAAAATAATTCATAAGGTTTAATAATCAACCTTGATATAATTCTTTTTAAGTTATATTTAAATTTTGAAATTTTATTATTAAAACTATAAATAAATTTTTCATTTGAAATTTTTTTAGCTACTAATAAATTTGAGTTAATATTAAGTTTTCTTAGCGCCCTATTAAGTCTACTGCAAGCGATGGATGCTCCTCCAATTTGATCTGAATAATTAATTTGTAAAATTCTCATTACTGAATTTAGATAAGTAAAGAATAAATAATGAATAAATGACAAAAAATATTAAAACTGAAATGACTGTTCCAATATATTTTGAAATTATGAAAGGCAAAATACTCAAAATTGTTAAGAACATTAAAGATTTTTTCTGATCATATCTATTTAGTAAATAATGGTGAAAGTGCTGTCTATCTGCTGAAAATGGCGATTTTTTTTGAACTGACCTTAAAATGAATAACCTTAGCATGTCAACTCCTGGCAAAATCATCATCAAAAAGATCTCATCAACATAAATAACATTGTCTTGATAACCTCTGATAATTAATAAAGAGATTATAATACTTAATAAAAAGTTACCATTATCTCCTAAAAAAGTTTTTTTTTGAAGATTCATAATTAAGAATAAAATAGCAAAACACAATAAACCAAGGTTAAAATAATATTCAACCCCTTTTAACAAAAGAATAAAAAATATGAATATTGAATAGATTGCTGCTTGCCCATCCATGCCATCATACATGTTATAGGCATTCAAAAAAATTACTAAACATAATGAGGTAAAAATCAGAGAAAATTTACCAATACTAATTGTAATATCTAAATCTTTAAAAAATAATTTCTCAATCAAAAAATTTTCTTGAATTAAATAAATCAAAACAAGAGAAATTAATATTTGGATTGATAATTTTAAATATGCATTTATCTCAAATTTGTCGTCAATAAAACCTAATATAAAGAAAACAAAAATTGAAATTGTTATAATACTTTGATTGTAGTTATCTATGATTTTAAAATCATATAAAAATGAAAATATTGTAAAAGTAATTATATAAATTACAAAAATTGTACCCCCTAAAAGAGGTGTAGGCTCACTGTGAAGCTTTCTTTTCTTGTTAGGTATGTCATACAGATTTATAATTTTTGAAATTGTTTCAAATTTAAAGTAAACAACTAATGAGATAATAATAAGAAAGGATAAATAGTAAAAAATCATAAGTTTTAAATGAATATTTTAATATAATAATTTATAGTTACATAGTGTAAATTAAATTCTTTTACAAATTAATCTAAGATGCAACAATTGATACAATTAACAAAAAGTATAGATAAAAAAATATTTTTGTTAACAATATGTTGGTTTTTTCTATTTGCATCACTTGGCGTAAATATCCAACATGCAATTGGTAAAATATTTAATTTTGAAGATACAATACGAAGTGATTTTATATCTGTTCATTTTTTACGATCCTTTTCTGTATTAATAGTCTTTGGGTATCTTTTGTTTTTATTTATTAAAAATAATTTTAAAAATATTAGCCTTCAAATATCTTTGGAAAATTATTTTTTTTTAACGATTTTTTTATATTTAATATCTAGTTTAATTGGACTTTCAGTTTCCTGCTATTATCCTGATGGATCATTAAGTCTTGTAAAAAATATTTGTACGAATGGAATAAGAAATAATTTCATATTTCCTTTACACTTCATAATTGTGATGTTTTCATCATTAATTATTTTCATAAATATTCTCAAAAATTATGAATTTTTAGGAGTACTAAGTATTAATATAGTTACGATGACATTTCTGGTCTTTCTTGCACTAATTATTTTATTAAATGCAGATATGTCTTACGGTGGATTTAATTTTTTATTTCCATTTTCATCTACCCCGTTATACATGAATTCTAATGGGGCCGGTAGGACTTTAATAATTGTATTAATTTTTTTGCAATCCCTAATTTTTAGCAAATATTCAAATAATATTTTTATTAAATTTGTACTCGTGATTTTTTCAATATTAATTTCTGTTTTTATTTTATCATTTGAAGGTAGAGCAAATATTTTGGGAATGTTGGCTTGTACAATTTTTTTCAGTTTAATTGTGTTTAAAGATTTGTTTTGGAAAAGGTTAATATATCTATTTATATTGTTAGTAATTCCTTTTTTAATTTTTAATAAAACCATTGAACTAAAGAAAAAAAATGTTGGCAAAAATTGCTTTATTGCAGCAAATTTTAACAAAAAAATTAGCGAGGAGATGCGTATTTTAAAGAAAAAAGAAAACCCTTATTATAAAAATGTAAATCAAGAACTAGAAAAATTTAAAAATAGGGAAATTAGCTACAAGAGACTAATCTATAACATACAGAACTCTTTACCAGATAATATTAAATCAACTTCAGTAGAAAAAGAGATTTTAGAAACAGCTTTATTTCTAAATTATCATAAACAAAAATTTTCAGAATGTGTAAAGGTTAATTATTTTAATATATTTTATAATACTAATAGGTTTTTAAAATCTTTTGGATTGTCAGAAAAGCTAGATGACGTTTCGTATTCATATATTATTTATAATGACGGGGTTGAAGCAGGTGATGAGAATATTATTTCAAAAATTAAAAACTTGAGCAAGAAAGAATTATCTGAATTAAATGTAAGTTTGCCAGATAGTAAGACAGTCAGTAAAAGACTTAGTATAATAAAGGATATTAAAATTTCTGATCCAAATTCAAGACAAATTCAAGATACGAGCTATCATATGACCTCACGAGGTGAAAAATGGTTTTTTATTACTAATGACATTATTAATAGAAAATCTTTTTTTGGTAATGGACCTGAATATGACAGAGTAATAATGATTAATAGAATTAAAGAAATTCAAATTAGTTTAACCAATAATGAAAAAAATTTTGCTATTAACTCTGATGCAGCAAATGCATTAATATATGCGTTAGCAAGTGGTGGAATTTTTGGAGTAATATTTTATATGTTTATGATTTTTTGTTTTTTAAAAATTATATTGTTCTACATAATTAATTATAACAAAACACATAGTTTTATGTTTAATTTTGCTTTTGTATGTTTTGGCTTTTTATTATTTAGATCTCTCTTTGAATCAAGTTTTTCATCCTGGAATATCGATTTTTTAGTACTAATAAATTCTGCTATTATTATTTTTAATTATAAAAAACTATTAAAATAATAATCAATATTTTTTTTTAATTTATCAATAAATAAATTTTTGTTCCTAGCTTTATTGTACTTTTCAATTTTATTAATTTGCCTTCTAATTTTTGTATTTTGAAAATCTTGCTTGTAATATTTAATTTTAAAAAAGTTGTAAGATTTTAAAAAATTAGGAAATTTTTTATTGGTTCTTAAAATGACTTTTACACCATTATTCAAACATTCTATATTAAAATTCGAAATTAAATTTTCATCACTTGAGATAGTCATTTTTGCATTAGATAAATAATAACTCATTTTTTTTTTATTTATTATACCTAAATTTTTTACTTTAGAATTGTTGAAATTGTCTCCCACAATAAAAACGGAAAAGTTTTTTGATATTTGATTAATTAAATTAATTGTATTTTTATCAAATTTATTTGGGTGGTTTCTATAATAAATTAAAAAATCAATTGTTTTTTTTTTAACTTTTTTTAAGCTAATTAATCTAATTAGTTGAAAATTAAAAAATGCTTTACTTAAATATTTATTAGGAATGAAACATTTTAGATTTTCTGTCGAGAAAAGAGAAACTTGCCATTTATTAAACAATATTCTTATAGAAATCCAATACAGTAAAGGAAACAAAAATCTTCTAATAATTCCTTGGAATGAGTAAAAATTTTTACTTACTTTAGCGCCAGTTATAGGTCCTAAAATCGTTTTTTTTGGTAGAAATAAAAATATAAATATATTCCATAAAGGTAAAAAATTTACGTAGGCAGTTTTGTAGCCTTTTAAATGGTATTTCCATACCTTAAGAATGCCTAAAAAAGGAGATAAGTATTTTTCTTTAAAGGTTAAATTAATTGTATTTTGGTAGGGTGTTTTAGGGACCTTTTTATTAAAATTAATTCTTATTTTGCCTTGATTGCCTTCACATATTATTTCTTTTTGATTTTTTTTTGAGAGTAGTTTTATGAATTCTATTGCAAGGATGCCCTCTCCTCTTAAATCTGATAACTCTGAGCTCCATACATAAATTTTTCTATTCATTTTGTATAAAATTTATTATTAAAAATTACATTAAAATAATTCGATTTAAATATTTTAAATAACATAAATTTTGCTGCCTCTTTAAAACCTTCTTTCAAATTATAATCGTACTGTACTTTAATAGATTTAAAGGTTGGATTTGTAGAAAATCCCCCAGTATAAAAATTTGAGATTGGTATAGGTATTTTTTTATATCCAAATAATCTTATATTTTCTTTCATCCATTCTCCGTCTGCTGCTATTTTAAGATTAGAATTGAAATATTTTTTGTGTTTTATTTTTAACACAGGAGGTCTGACGAAAGAAGGATGTGGCATATATTTCTCACTTAAAAAAAAATTTTTTTTGGGAAAAAATTCTTTACATTTGTTAATTATTTTAGTTTGGAATATTAAACATTTGTTCTTTTTAAGATTAGATTTTATATATTTTAATGACTCAAAATTTGAGAATTCATCTCCTGAGTTGATAAATATTGTATTATAATCAAATGTTTCATTTATTGCTAAATTCATAGCATGATATAGAGATTTATCTTTATTTAAAATTAATTTAGTAAACTTATTAATAAAAATTTGTGCGTGATTAAATCCAATTTTATTAATTACTATTAAATGTAAATCTGGTTTGATAGATTGTCTATTTATAGATTTAATAGTTTTAGTTAAATATTTAAAATCTCCTTTATGTATTGTAATAACTGCAATTTTATTTTTTTTTTTCAGAATTAAGTATTTTATTTAATTTAAAATTTTTTTAAAGGTCCATCTCTACAATCGTGATTATAAAATTTATCAATAATAGTATCCTTATATTTATCTTTAACAGAGATATATTCTTTGAATGGATTATCATAATCAAATCCCCATTTTTCTTTCCATTTTATCAAATGATTTCCATATTCCTCAATTTGAAAACTAAAATTTTTATCTCTTCCAGCATGAGCAGAAGACCAATGAAAACCATGCTTTTCTTTTGAAAACTGATCATTTAGAAGAAATAGTTCACTATCTACAGCTATCCATTTTCCAGAATTCATAAATTGAAATGCTATATCTGGAAACCACAAATGAAATATAAAATCATTTGATGGTTTAATAAAATTAATCCAGTTTTTTACATTTATAGCAACAGCGCCCCACATGGGTATTTCACATGCAAAAATACCATTATATTTCTGAGAAATTTTATCAAAATCTTTAAAAGATGTTGGGCAAAAAACTCTGAATTTTGGCAGAGAGTCTTTTGCTTTTTTTTTTAATTTTTTATTTCCAATTAAATCGATAACTTTATTTCTTAGATAAATATATATAGGTAATTTGTGAAACATTTTTTTCGTATCGCTCAATACAAATACACCCATAAACCCTTTAACATTTTTTCCTTTTTTATAATTATCTACTACTTCTTCATTCATATATATTTTATCTCTCGAAAGTACGTTAAAACCCATACCACCAATTTCGTTATAATTTTTATTTTCTATCTTTTTTTCAAAATCATGAAAAAATGTTTTTTCCATAGGGAAAATATCCTGCTGAAAACAAAAAACCCATTCACAATCATAATTTTTTGATAAATATTCAATACCTTGATTTACTGCAAGTTGAAGACCTTTGCCTTTATTTAATTCATAATGAATGTTATTTTCAAAACATATTTTAATACCCTTTTTTTGTTCATCTAAATTTGAATGATCATCTATATTCACCACAGGATATCCACAAAAATCAACTTTATTTAAGACTTCATATTTTAATAAGTCATAGTTGTTAAAAGATGAATAGATGATCCCAATTTTTTTTTTCATAATTAAAAATTTAATTTAATTTTTTTTTTATTACTTAAAAGGATGGTCTTAATTTTAATACTTTTAATGTGTGAAGATTTTAAAAATTTTACTAAAATAAATCCCTTTTTACATTTTACAACAAATTGGTCTTCACCATATTTAAAAATTACTTCTCCAGGCTTAAAGTTACTTTTGTTATAATAATGAAATTCAATAGCCTCAGTTATATATATTTTTTTGTTATTATGAATTGTAAATGCATTAGGATAAGGGTCTTTAAGAGCCCTTATAAAATTATAAACCTCTTTTGAACTTTGTCGCCAATTAATGAAGCTATCATCAGGATTTCGTTTGGGTAAATAAGTTGCAAGTTTATTATTTTGAGATTTTTTATTTTTGTAAAAAAAATTCCAATATTTAATGATCTTAAAAAAAAATTCTGATGAGACAATAGCATTTTTTAAATATAAACTATTAATATCGTCTTGTTGTGATATTGATATTTTTTTTTTTATAAATATATCTCCATCATCAACACCTGGTTTTAATTCCATAGCATATGCGGTCATTTTTTGAAAATTTAAAATTATCGACCAATTAAACACTGCTCTACCTCTGCATCTAGGAGGACCAAACATTCCTGCATGTACACCAATAGTTGATTTTTTAGCTATTTTTATTAACCATTTTGGAATTAGTCTTGACCATCCAAAAACCAAAAGAAAATCTATATTCAGTTTCTTTAGTTTTGAATAATCTTTTTTGTCTTTTAAATCATAAGAGTCGACATAAATTATTTTAATTTTTTCATTCTTAAATACATATGGATCAGTAATTTTATACTTATGTTTATTTCTTAATGTAATGAGATACTTAATTTTAATCTTATTATTATGGAGATAATCAATTAAGAATTTTGTAATCTTTGAGTTTCCAATAATTGCAATAGATAAGTTTTTATTATTCATATTACTAATTTTGCTTAAATGGTCCTTCTCTTGAATTATGATTAAAAAACTTTTCAATTAGAGTACCCTTAAATTTTTTTCTAACTTTGGGAAATTCAATTAATATATTTTCATAATCAAATCCCCAATACTTTTTAAAAATTTTTAGATGTGGGCCATATTTTTCAGCATGTTTAAAATTTTTTTCTCTACCAGCATCGGCAGATGAATAATTCATACCATATTTTTCTTTTACTTTTTGATTATTTAAAACATATATATTTGAATCTACTCCTATCTTGATATTCTTTCTTAAAAGCTGAAATGCTATATCAGGAAACCAAAGATGAAAAATATATCCTTTGCGTGGCTTGATATGCTTGATCCAGACATTAGTATTTATAGCTATCGTTGACCAAACTGGTAATTCGCACTCAAACAAACCATTATATTTTTTTGAAATCCTTTTAAAATTTCTAAATGTATATGGTGCAAAAACCCTTGAAGCCGATATTGCTCTTTTTAAATAATTTGTATCAATTTTAAACCTTATAATAGATTTAAAAAAAAGTTTTAACAAATTAGTAAATTTAATTTTAAATAGCCAATTTGTTTTATTATCACTTAATGAGAATATACATAAAGCTCCTTTAACCTTTTTCGCAGCTAAATATTCTTTAAATATTTTACTGTTCATTATCAAATTATCTTCAGAAAGATGATGAAATCCAACTGCACCAAAGTTTTTATATTTATTTTTTTTTATTGATTGTTGGAATTTTAATAATGAATTTCCAATCATAAAATTATCTTGTTGGATACAAATAATCCAATCGCAATTATAATTTTTTTTAAAATATTTAATTGCTTGATTAGTTGCGTATTGCAAACCTTTTTTTCTATTCATTTGAAATTTAATATTATTTTCTCTACAAATTTTTCTTCCTAATATTATATTTTTTTTAGATGAATGATCATCTATATTTAGAATTGGAAAATTTTTAAAATTATTTCTTTTTAAGGTTTCATTTTTTAGAAGTTGATAGTTGTTAAATGAACAAATAAATATACCTAGAGTTTTTTTCATTCTAACTATTTAAAAATTTTAGAATTTTTTTATTTTTTTTATAAAAAGTGTGCTTATAAAGGGCTACAAATTTAGCATCCACATATTTTTTAAAATAATAATAATGTTGTAAAGTTTCACCTTCTATAACAAATCCAATATTATTATTAAATTTTATTGCTTTTTGATTGAATGATAAAACATCAGAATAAACTTTTATTAAATCAAATTTATTAAATAAATGATCTAAAAATATAATGACTGACTCTGCATATAAATTATTTTGGTTTTTTTCTATGTCAAAATACCAACCGACTTGAGCATTTTTATTAATTATACTTATCTTAGCATTTAATAAACCAATAATTCTCTTACTTTTTTTTTCATATGAAGTAAGATAAATTTTAGATTTAGATTTTTTAATATTTTTGTACCATTTTATTTGACCTTTTTTTGTTTGGTAACTTTTGCCATGAAAAAATTTAACTACATTTGTTTTAAACCTAATTCGTCTTAATTCCTCCAAATTTTTATGGTTTATTGTGTTTAATATTATTTTTTTTCCTATCAATTTCATATAATTTTTAAATTCCTTCTAAATTGATAATTCAATTCGTTAAAATTAGTTGTCTTAATTCTTTTATTTTTTATTATATTTATTATATTTATCAGAAAATCTTTTATTCCAAATTTTCTCTGATTCATGAATTGTCTACAACTTTTTTTGTCAGAATGCAGAACACTCTTAAAATTGTTTTTAAATTTATTTCTTTGATCTATACTGCATGTATTAAGATAAACATCTATTGGATGGAAATTTAAAACTTTTAACCCTGGATCTTTTAAATTTATAGATTTTTTAATGTTAATTTTTGATGATAAAGTAAATCCATCTTCCCATGTATAGGGTACTCTTACCAGATCATGTGAACTCCAAAAAGTTGGCATTGAAAATGGTTGATTAGGTAAATAATATGTAGAATCAATTTTCGTCCCATTTTGTGTAAAAAAATTTAAATCTCTAGTAGAGTGGCCTAATAAATGAAATCTAAGATATTTAAAATCACCTACATTTTTTAAATAATTCTTTATTATATTCAAATCCTTACCCTGCGAACTTCCTTTTTGGATGTTGGGATGTATTCCAACACAAACTCTGTTACTTTTTAAATTTTTTAATAATTTAGATGGATGTGTATTAAAAATAGTGATGTTTAGATTTTTTGTTATCTCTAATATTTCTTCAATCATAAATTCAGGAGCCCAATCAATATCGAAGGTAATAATTAAATTACTCAGCTTTTCAAAATTACAATAGTTTTTTAAAAATCTCTTATTTACTTTTTTTATGTTCATTTATAACTAACTTAATAGCTTCTCTAAAGGTAATCCTTGGTTTGTATCCTAAAATATTTTTAGCACTTGTTAAATCGGGTATTCTTCTCCTTAAATCTTTATAGTTTCCATATATTTTTTTTTCTGGAATAAATTTAATCATTTTTTTATTTAATTTTATTTTAAGTTCATCGGCAATAATTCTTAATGATTTAATAACACTTAACTCCTCATTATTACCAATATTAAATATTTTTCCGTTAGCTTTTTTTGACACAAGTGCTAAATAAGTTCCTTTTGCCAGGTCGTCAGCATGTCCCATCGACCTTGTTTGTTTTCCATCGCCGTGGATTGTAACTTTTTGATTGGTTAACAGCTGATTAATAAAAACAGGAATATGTCCACCTGACCAGGTAAATGATGATTTTTCACTAAACCCTCCAAAATATCTTAGTATAGTTACATTAAGATTAAAATCTTTGTGATAACAATAGCATAAATGCTCACAGTAAAGTTTAGAGACTGCATAAGCCCATCTTTTAGCTAATGATTGTCCATATACTAAATCTCCACTTTCTTTAAAAGGAATTTTTTTTGAAATACCATATACGTCTGATGTTGAGGCAAAAATTACTTTTTTTTTAAATTTTTTTGAAGCCTCTAAAATATTTTTAGTTGAATTTACATTAATATCTAAAGTATTAAATGATGACTGATGTTCACTTACCTTTTTTATTGCTGCTAAATGCACTACAACATCACATCTTTTTACAAAAAAATTTAATTTTTTTTTATTTTTTAAATCGTATTTAAAAAATTTAAAATTTTTATTTGATATTACTTTTTTTAAGTTTTCTATTCTTCCAACAGATAAATTATCTATACCAACAACTTTATGTTTTTTTTTTATCAATAATTCGCTTAAATGCGAACCTAACATTCCTGAAACTCCTGTTATAAATATTTTCATTTTATTTTTCTAATTTCTGAGTTTTTTATTTCGTAAATATGATCACAATCTACTAAATTATTTGTATCATGAGATATTAAAATAATTGTTTTGTCTGAGTATGTTTCAAATATATTATTCATAATTTTTTTTTCAGTTGCTTTATCTAAGGCATTTGTAGCTTCATCAAGGATTAATATTTCTGAGTCTTTATATAATGCTCTTGCTATTCCAATTCTTTGTTTTTGACCTCCAGATAATCTTACTCCTTTTTCACCAACTAATGTATCTACTTTATCATCTAGTGTCGAAATAAAATCATTTAATTCTGAAACTTTTAATACTTTTTCAAGTTTCTGGTCTAACGAGTTGTCTTCGCTTTCTAATTTAAAACAAATATTATTTTTTATAGTGTCATCAAATAGAAATATATTTTGTGATACGTATCCAAATTTATTTAAATAAGAATTATCTTTTATTTTTAAAATATCTAAATTATCGATTGTTACTTTTCCTTTGGTGGGTTCAATAAGACCACAAAGAAGATCAAATAAAGTACTCTTACCAATGCCAGTTTTTCCAAGAATACCAATTTTTTGTGAATTCATAATTTTTAGAGTTAGATTATTGAAAATTGCACCTTGTTTTTCATCGTAACTAAAAGATAAATTATTAAATTCTATACTTTTCCAATTTAGCTCTTTAGTGTTTTCATTCTTAAAAATTATATTTTTGTTCTCTTTCATCTCAATATTAATTCTATCAATGGATGGTTTTGAAAATCTTAAACTTTGTTGAGCATGTATTATTTTATTTGCTGATGGCAACATTCTAAATGCAGCAAGACCAAAAAGAGAGAGAAGCGTTATTAAATTTTCAATATTATTATTTAATAATATTTTATAAATAATAATTATTAAAAAACTAGTTATAGCTACCAACTCTAGATAAAGTTTTGGAAAATTTTGAATTGTTGATTGATATCCTGAAACTTTTCCTAATATAAAATTTTTCAAAAAAAATTTTTCTTTAAAAAAACCTAGTTTATTAAATATTTTTAATTCTCTAATTCCACCAAAACCCTGGGTTAATATTTTTAGTCTATCTTCATCACTTTTTTGTCTCTCTATTCCCCATTTAGAATTTAGTGGTTTAGTTAAAAATTGAAAAATATATGAAAAAGTTAGAACAAATAAAAAAACAATTGTTGTTATTAAAGGATCATAAAAAAATAGAATTAAACTTACAGCTAAGATTAATAAAAATTCTGTTATAGTTACTAATATTGGTAATAAAGCAGCCTCACAAAATACATTCGTTTCATTATGAATATTATTTATTAATTTAGATGAATTTTGATTAGTGAAAAACTTATAAGGTTTTGAGATATAAATTTTAAATAACCTGTTTCCCAATTCAGATCTTGTCCGGAATGCAAAAGTATTAATTTTATAATATAGATAACCTATATATATATTTTTCAGTAAATAAAATATCCCAATTGCTAAAGAAAAATAAATAATTCTTGTGTGCGACTCTAAAGATAATAAGAAATTATTCAAAAAGTTTGGTAGATAGGATTGGATTAAATTATTTTCAAAATCAAGAATAATTGAAATTAATGGAATAATAAGACCTAAACCGACTGCCTCTAAAGCTGAACCAAAAAGCATTAAAATAATCAATAAATAAAAAGTTTTTTTTTCATTTAAATTAAGAAGATTTATAATTTTTTTAAATTCTTCAATCATTTATTACCTTAAGGTAAAAATTTATATATTTATTTGAAACAATCTCAAAGTTATAATTTTGATTAATAAAATTTTTTGCGTTGTTTGACATTTTAAATATCTTTTTTTTATCATTTATTAATTTTGAAATTTTATCAGCGAATAATTCAGATTTATATTTACTTATTAAATAGCCAGAAAAATCATTCTTCACAACATCATTTAAACCTGATGTTTTAAAAGCTATTACTGGGGTTGAACACGCTTGTGTTTCTGCAGCTACTTGACAAAAACTCTCAATTTTTGATGTAACTAAGCAAAGCTCAGATACAGAATAGATATGCCTTAAAATTTTTTTGTCTTCCAGAATACCAAAATTCTTAAACGGAAATTCAATATTTCTTTTATCAATATAATTAGACCCAAAAAATAGTACTTTGAAATTCAATTTGTATTTTTTTTTTAGTAAATTAAAAATATCAACAGCTAAATCAAAACCCTTATTTTTATCATTTACAATGTTATTGCCTCCAAAGACAATATATTGAAAATTTTTTTCAATATTTAATTTTCTATAACTAAGATTTTTATTTGTTTTTTTCCAGAATTTACAGTCAATGGGATTTCCTATCACTGTTATATTTTCTTTTTTAATAACTTTATTCCTTAATGCTTGATCTCTAATCCATCTACTTGGAGCAATGAAATATATTTTTTTTTTGTTGAATAATTTTTTTTTTCTTTGCCAAGTCCAGTAGTCAAAATTTAAAAATTTATCTTTAAATTTAAATGAATTATAATTCGTAACGTTTTTGCTGTATAAATGATATGAGCCTGAGAATGGCCACATATCATGACATGACCATACAATTTTTGTTTTAATCCTATAAATATCATCAATTGATAATGTCTCTCTATTAACCCAATGTAAATTTGTAATTGAAAATTTATTCTTACTTTTATTTATTAATTCAGGAAACTGTGATGGGATTAATGCAAATGACTGAGTTTTAGAAAAATTTTTAATAGAGAATATTTTTGGTAGTTTTCCTATTATAATTCTCAAAAATAAAATAAATTTTTTTATCATTTTTTTTTTTTCATTTTTTTTGTCAAAAACTAAAATACTTGAATTAATTTTTTTTCTTATACAGTCATTTATATTTTTTGAGGCTATTGCTGCACCACCAAGATAATCTGAATAAGAAATGTGGGTAACTTTAATACTTCTAATTAATTTTTTTTTTAAACTATTGGGCACTAAGAGCTAAATTTTTTATTATATTTATAATAATCTATGTACCAATCACAAAATTTTTTTAATCCAACTTTGAGTTCAGTTCGAGGAGTATACTTAATGAATTTTTTTAACTCTTTAATATTTGCTTGAGTTAAAACCATGTCACCCATCTGTAAAGGAAGATATTTTTTTTTTGACTTCATGTCTATTGTTGACTCCATTATTTTAATAAAATTCATCAAATTTTCACTTTTGCCTCTTCCAATATTTAATATTTTATAAAAATTTTTTTTATTTGTAAGCCTTCTCTGTGTAATTTTTACAATAGCATTTACAACATCATCAATATAAGTAAAATCTCTAAACATTTTTCCTGAGTTAAAAATTTTTATAGTTTTTCTCTCAAGTATTGATTTTAAAAAAATAAATGGAGCCATATCTGGTCGTCCCCAAGGCCCATAAACTGTAAAAAATCTTAAACCTACGGTATTGATGTTAAATAAATCAGAGTATGCGTATGCTATAACCTCGTTTGATTTTTTTGTTGCAGCATATAGATTTTTTGGCGTATCAGTTTTATCATTTTCACTAAAAAAGTTTTTTACTTTATAATTTTTACCATAAACACTAGATGAGCTAGCAAATATAAATTTTTCAACTTTCAATTCTCTGCATGCTTCAATAATATTATAAAAACCTACAATATTATTTCTTATGTAAGCTCTAGGATTTTTCAGGGAATATCTAACATTAGCTTGTGCTGCTAAATGTAGTACTATTTTTATTTTATGTTTTTTTATTATTGATTTTAGTTTTTCATCGTTTTTTGAAATATCGAAATTATAAAATTTATATTTCTTAAATTTTTTTAACTCATTATTTCTATCTATTTTTAGTCTAATATCATAAAAACTATTTAAATTATCAATTCCTATTACAGTATAATTTTGTTTTAAGAATGCCATTGATGTTGACATTCCTATGAAGCCTGCTGAACCAGTTATTAATAATTTCATAACGTTTTTTGTTTTTGATCTTTTAATCTCCTAATAAAATTCTTCAAGAAGTATTATTTTTAGTTTTTTTTCAAAAGATTATTATAAATACTTTTTATTATTCTGTTGCTAGCATAGCCATTACCATATGGTTTATAATTTATGTTAATTTTTTTTAATTTCATACTAATAATATCCCGATAAAAATTTTTTTTAAGTGGATTAATTAAAACATTATAATTTTTTTTAATTAATTCTGACCACTCAGTTTCGTTACGCAAAACAAAACAATTTTTTTTAAAAAAAAAACTTTCTTTTTGAACTCCTCCACTATCTGTAATTACTGCAAATGAGTTATATATTGCTTTTCCAAATTTTATATAGTTCATTGGTTCAGTAATTATAATTTTATCAGATTTAATTATTTTTTTTAATATTTGTTTAACTCTTGGGTGTGCTGGAAACAAAATTTTTCTATGTTTTGCTAACTGCTCTAAATTATTAATTATATTTTCAATTATTTTAATTTCACAATTTTCTTCTCTGTGAATTGTAACAAGATAGTAATCATTTAATTTTGATTTCTTATACATTGAGAATGAATACCTTTTATGAATATCAAGCATTACATCCCCAAAGTTAAATATCTTTTTTTCGTTAAAATTATTAAACTTTTCTTTAAACAGATTTTTCTTTGCACCAACAGTTGGGCAAAACAATAATTTACTCACTCTATCTGTTATAATTCTATTAATTTCCTCTTGCATAATATTATTTTTGCTTCTTAATCCAGCTTCTACATGAGCAATTGGAATCCTTTTTTTTACAGAAGCAATTGCTCCAGCTAAAGTTGAATTTGTGTCTCCATAAACTAATATTAAATCGGGTTTTTCCTTTAATATTACTCTATCAAGCATAAAAATCATCTTTCCAGTCATTTCAAGATGATTAAGCCCTGATATTTTTAAAAAATGTTTTGGCTTTTTTAATTTAAATTCTTTAAAAAAAACTTTACTCATTTCATAGTCATAGTGTTGTCCAGTATGAACAACTATTTCTCTTATTTTGTCTTTATATTTTAGGTTGATAATATTTGATATTGCTGATGACTTTATAAATTGTGGTCTTGCGCCTAAAATTGTTAAAATTTTCATAGGTATTTTTTATATTTTATAAATACATTTAAAACTTTATCTTGTTCTTTTTTAGAAATATATGGACTAAAAGGAATACTTATAATTTGTTTTGAAGAATTAATACTTATAAAGTTTTTATTATAATTTTTAAGACCAAATAATTTTTGTTGATCCATGGTCTTTGGATAATAAATTGCATATGGTATATTATTAGTTTTAAATTTTTTTATCAAAAAATTTCTCTTTTTGGTTAATAAACAAAATTGAGCAAAAGCACTTTTTCCGAATTTTTCATATTCTACAATTGATAGATTTTTGAACTTATTTTTTAAAAAAAAGGTCTTGTAATAATTATATTTTTTTTTTCTTAAATTTAACTCATTTTTAAAACATTTAATTTTAGCTAGCAGTACTGCACATTGAATTGTGTCTATTCGTCCATTTAAACCAAGTAAATCGTGTTTATGTCTCTTAATTTGTCCATGTATTCTTATTGCTCTCATTTTTTTGAATAAATTTTTATTATTTGTAAATATTGCACCTGCATCTCCATAAGCTCCTAAAGGCTTTGATGGGAAAAAAGAAGTACATCCGATAGTTGTTAAATTACAACTGTAACCAGATTTATACTTTGCACCAAAGCTTTGGGCTCCGTCTTCAATTACAAATAATTTATGATTTTTTGCAATTTTATTGATTTTATCTACATCTGGAACATTTCCGAACAACGAAGTAAATATAATACCCTTTGTTTTCTTTGTAATAGCCTTTGATAATTTTTTTATATCTATGTTGCAAGTTTCGTTTTCTATATCTATGAAAATAGGTTTTGCGTCTAATAATTTGATTACAGACGCTGTAGATATCCATGAAAATGAAGGTACAATTATTTCATCTCCCTTTTTTACTCCAAGTGCCATTAAAGAGATAAGTAATGCATCTGTCCCTGATGAAACACCTAAACAAAATTTCGCTCCAATTAAACCTTTCAATTTAGCTTCTAGCTCTTGAACCTCTGGACCCATTATAAACCTATTATGCTTTATAACTTTAGAAATATTTCGTTTTATTTCATTATCTATTTGTTTAGGAAATTTATTAATTTTATTAAATTGCACTGTATTTTTTCTTTAGTTCATTAATTAATTGAATAGACTTAAAAGCTTCCTCTAAATTTGATTTCTTAGAATTTAAAATATATTTATAATTTAGTAAATGGAGATCATCAAAAGTTTTAGAAAACTTTATTTCTTTTCCATCTATCTTGATAGACCTGAATACATTTAAATTTTTATTATTTTTATTATTTATACTTTTAACTGATAAATTCCATGTAATTTCAGCCTTTTTTAGTTTTAATAAACCTTTAGCGTTCTGCTTATTTAATAAAAAAATTTTTGAGTTTTCTACTCCTCCAAAAATCCACATTAATAAATCAAAAAAATGTACTCCCACATTAAGCATTATACCACCTGACTTTTTGTTATTTCCTTTCCAAGTTTTAAAATATTTTTGGTCTCTTTCAGTATAATATAATAAATCAACCTTATGAATTTTATTTGTTTGCTTAACTTTTTTTTTTAAATTTATTAGTGAAGGATGATGTCTTAATTGTAAAATAGAATTAATCTTATTATTTTTTATTTTTGTAAGTTTTATTAACTTGTTGAACTGAATTAGATTAAGCACTATTGGTTTTTCACAAATTACATTTAACCCCATTTCAATCCCAAACTTAATATGTTTATAATGAAGGTGATTTGGTGAACAAACTGTAAGATAATTTATTTTTTTTTTTGATTCTAAAATAAATTTTTTAAATGAATTAAATTTATTAATAAATTTACATCTGGGAAACAAATCTTTTAAAATACTTATATTTTTATTTACATCATAAGCAGCAATTAAATTATTATTAGAATTTTTAATTGCAAGAAGATGTTTTTTTGCTACATAACCTGAGACGCCTATTAAAACAAAATTTTTCATTTTCAGGCTGATATTATTTTTTTTGATTTTTGGTTTTTATATATTCCACGGGTATCAATAATTAATTTTGAATATTTTTTAACTTTATCAAAATTAAATAACTTATGGTTTGTAACAATGATAACACAATCATACTTTTTAAAAGACTTATAATTAAGTTTAATACTTTTCATTTTGTGACTGTTTAGATTGGTTTTATTTAAAATAGGAACGTATGGATCGCAATAAGAAACATTAAAATTGTATCTATCAATTAATATTTGAATTATTTTTTGTGAAGGTGCTTCTCTGTAATCATCAACGTTAGGCTTAAATGCTACTCCTAATATCAAAACGTTTATTTTTTTTGTATTTTTATTTACTCTTTTAATTACCTTATATGTCTTTTGAGCAATTAAATTTGGCATAGAATTATTAATTGTTCCTGCCAAATTAATAAATTTAGTATCCATTTTAAATTGTTTGGCTTTCCATGTTAGAATATAAGGATCTACGGGTATACAATGTCCACCTACACCAGGACCTGGGTAAAATGGCTGAAAACCAAATGGTTTAGATTTCGCAGCCTCTATTACTTTCCAAATATCTATTTCCATTTTTTCTGCGATTATTTTCATTTCATTTGCTAAAGCTATGTTTACAGATCTATATATGTTTTCCATAAGTTTTGACATTTCTGCAGTTTTTAAATCTTCTGCTTTGAAGACCTTATTTACAATTTTTTCGTACAACTTCACTCCAACATTTAAACAATTATTTGTTTTACCTGATACAACCTTAGTTATATTTTTAATATTAAACTTTTTATTACCTGGATCTTCTCTTTCTGGAGAGAATATTAAAAAACAATCTTTTCCTACAACAAATTTTTTTTCATTAAAAATCTTTTCAAAATATTCCTCCGTTGTTCCTGGATAAGACGTACTTTCGTGAATAAATATTTGACCTTTTTTTAATTTATTTTTTATTTGTTTGAGTGTATTACCTAAAAAAGACAAATCTGGAGATTTATTTTTTTTTATTGGGGTTGGTAAACAAAATATAAGAACATTTAATTGATCTATTGACCTAAAATCACTGTAAACTTTAAGGTTTTTATTAATGTATTTTTTTATTTTACTATTTGGAATTTGAGATATGTAGGATCTTCCCCTTTTTATTTTATTTATCTTATTAACATTGACATCATATCCATAAACCTCAAATTTTTTTTCTGCAAATCTCAATGCTAAAGGTAAACCAACATAGCCAAGTCCAAATATTCCTACACTCAGGTTCTTTGAATTTATTTTTTTTAATAATGTTTTATGCATTTTTCAGTTTATCTCGTTTATAATTTTTAAATTTTGTAGCTAATTCTTTTTCTAGCTTATATGGCATTCTCATATGTGCCTTTTTTTTGTTAAGCTTTATTTTATTTTTACTACTTAAGTATGTTTCAAAATTTATTAATAAATTTATTTCATTTTTATAGTGTCTTTGAAAAAAATTCGATAAATTGTCTGACTTGTACAATTTAGTTACCTTATGTGCAATTAGTTTTCCTGCATCTACTCTTTCGTCTATGAAATGTAAAGTGTTACCTACAATTTCATTGTTGTAAAGTGCCCATTTAATTGAGTCTAAACCACGAGTTTGAGGTATAAGTCCAGGGTGACAATTAATTATAAAGTTTTTTTTAATATATTTTTTTTTTAAAATTCCTGAACCTCCTACCAAAACATAATCTAAATCATCATAAATATTGCCATCTTCTAATTTTCTTAATTTCAAATTTAATCCTTTGATTGATTGATTAATATTTTTTCCATTGAATTGATTTGGTCTGTGTTTGTGATGTATTTTTCTTTTTTTATAAGGCTTATACTTCGAAATTATAAGAGTTATTTCGTATTTCTTTTTTAATAAGCCCTTTATAATTTGAAAGGTTTTATGATGATACCTATTGTAAGTAATAATGCCTATCTTCATATTAGTTTTGAATTACATTATTTATAATGTTCTCACTAGCTTTTAAACTAGATAATTCTCCCCAGTAGTACTTAGATACCTCATTACACAAATCTTTATTAAAATCTGTACTTAGTATATTTTCGACACATCCATCTATATCATTTAATTTTGTAACTGAACCATACCAATAAGGGATCCACAAATAATTTTGAAAATTTTTTTTTATTTTATATTTTTCGCTAAAACCGACGCAGTTTAATTTATTTTTAGGAAAAAAATTTTCTAGACAAAAACCTCTTACTTGAGGTCTCATATTTATATCAGGTAATAAATAAATAAATGGTTTATTATGAAAATTAACATCAATAGCAGAATGGGTCTCATATCCCAATCCTATATCTAATTGACTATAAATATTTCTTTCATCTCCAGAGAATATATGGAAACCATTAGACTCCCAAAACTTTTTATCATAGTCACTATTATCACTAAAAAATTTATCCTCTGACGCATAATGCAACTTAACCAAAAATTTAAAACCAAGATCAGTAATTTTTTTACCCAAAGAAAGATAATTTTTTTCTACTTTATCAATATAATCTTGATACCAATCTTCATTTTTAAATGGAAACCAACTTTTAATTGCTTTTCTTAATTTTGAAATTGATTTAGGAAAAAAAACTAATAATTTATTTTTACCTTTTAGGTCCTGAAATGAAAGATGATCAACATATTCATATCGAAGACTTCCTGTAATTTGAAAATTAAGAAAATTCTTTCTATATAAATTAACAAGTAAATTTCTTCTTGAATTGCAAAATAAATCTATATTTGCTTGAGATTTGATTAACAAGTTTTTGCATCCAAGATCCCAAAAGTCTATTCCTCCTGCATCGCTGTAAACTGTAACTTTACTTCTTTGCTTTTTAATTATTGATACTAATGAGTCATAATCTCTCCAGGATGCTACTAAAAAATTATTGAAATTTTTTGATAAATTTTCAAAACTACTTAAATCATTAAATTTTGTTAAATTGACATTTTGAAATGTTTTAATATCTAACTCATTTAAAGAAATTTTAGAAATGTTTGGTCCTGGAATTAAATAATGTGGTTTAAAATTATGTTCTTTTAAGTGTTTTGATAGAGCTAATTCTCTATTGATATTTGATGAAATTTTACGCCCGACAATAATAGCAATGTCAGACATTCTGTTTATCAAATCTAATTAACATATCCAAAGCATGATTATATGCCATTTTTTGTCCGTCAGAAGTCATTCCTCCAATATGAGGTGTTAATAGAATTTGATTAGTTTTTTTTTTAAATTTTTTGAACATTATGTTTTCCTGATAATTTTTTTGTTCACCACTTATAACATCAGCAGAGTATTGTGCGTCTCTATTTTTTTTTAAAAAGGATAACAAATGTCCCTCATTAACTACCTCACCTCTAGAAGTATTGATAATAATCACATTTTTTTTTAGACAATTTAACAAATTTTTATTCAGAAAATTAATATTAGTTTTTGTAGCATGAATATTTAAAGATATTACATCAAATCTGTTCAGTTCTTTCTGTAAATTTTTTATGATTTTAACTCTTTTATTTTTAATTTTAATATAAGGATCATAAGCAAATACTTTAGCTCCAAAATTTAAGCAGTACTTAGCGTATATTTTTCCTAATCTTCCGTATCCGATAGTGCAAATATTCAGATTTTTCATCATTCTCCCTATGAAAGGTAAATAAGTCCAGTTTCCTTTTTTAACTGATTGTGAGCTTAAATATATATTTCTTACCGAATTTAATGTCATACCAAAAGCTAACTCGGCTGTGGAAGATAGTTTTTTTATCAAACTTTTCTCTTTAGTTAATGATATTAGTTTAATTTTATTTTTTTTTAAATAATTAATATCAATATGATTAACTCCAGTAGATGCTGTGCATATTGCTTTTATCTTACTTTTAAATAATATTTCACTGTCTATAAAAACTTTTGACATATTTGGGTTTGTAAATAAATAATCAAATTTGTTTATTATTTTTTTTAATTTTTTTCTTGATATAAATGGGAAGTAAGTTGAATTAAAGTTCTTGTTGATTTTTTTTTCAAAATTTTCAATATGTTTTACAGGTGTAATAACAAGTAATTTATTTTTCATTTATTTTAATTTTAGCTAACATTAAATCATATTTATTGTCTATATTAATTGACTTATTAGGTGACAATATGTATGGCACACTTACATTAGAGACATATCTTTTATTTTTTAAAACAAAATTTCTACTCATAGCATAAATAGATCCAGATCGTATAAAAGCCTTAGGTTTTAAATCCTGTCTCCTGCTCTCTAGTTTTTCTTTGATTGCAAAATCTACTAATTTTCCATTTTGAATTTTTTTAATTCTTGCTGGATGGTGATCATGTAACTGGTTAACTGCAATCACACTATCTGCTTTATTTTTCAGTATCAATTTTATAATGTTATCTATATCTGAAACAGTTTTAAGTGGATTTGTCGACATTAGTTCAACAACGTAATGAAACTTTTTATTATATATTTTTTCACATTTAATTAACGCTTGTTTCAAGGCACTCGCAGAAGAAGCATTGTCAGTAGAATATTTTTTAGGTCTTAAAAAGGGTACTTCAGCTTTATATTTTTCACATACTTTTTTAATTTTAATACTATCTGTAGAAACAACATAATTGGTTAATAATTTACTTTTTTTGGCTTCCTTAATTGTATAATAAATAAGTGGCTTTCTATTAATTAGAGTAATATTTTTATTTTTAATTGATTTTGAGCCAGCTCTTGCCAACGTAATCCCTAATATATTAATTTTCAACCTATTCCTTTCCAGGTATTTCCATTCTCGGTATACTGATGCTCTGCAATAAGATTAGGATCGTATAAATAATTATATTTTAGTTTTACAATTTTATTTGCCCAGTATCTATCCTCCTTACCAGTTAAATTTTCATTTAAAGGATGTTTTATCAAAATTTTTTTTGTATATGCAGCTAAAGCATTGTGTAAAAAATATCTATTTTCTAATTTAGAATATAAATTTTTTATTTTTTTTTCACCAAAATGACTCCAAATGTATCTTTTTGAAATTTTTTTTCCATTCCAAACTGGAATTTGATTTCCAAATACACAAACATTATTTTTCAAATCTGAAATTAGAGATTTTTCGTTGAAATTTTTAAGAATACAATGTGCAGACAAAATTAGTATATATTTTCTTGTACATTTTTTTACACCTAAATTTAAAGATTTTCCTGGGGAGTAATTGTTAATACTAATTATTTTAATATTAGTATATTTTTTTGATTTAGTATCAAGCAAGGGATCTTCTACAAAATGTTTTACAATCTCCAGTGTTTTATCTGTTGAATTATTATCTACGATAATTATTTCTGGTTTTGATATATTATCTAATACTGATTGAATGGCGTGGCCAATCCATCTTTCCTCATTCTTAGTTCTAATTATAATAGAGAATTGACTTAGTTTTTTGACCATCTACCTCTGTAATTTTTATAAATATCTTGTTCACATTCTTGAACATCCAATCCTTTATTTAAAATCATTTTGGAGTAGATATTTTTGAATTGCACAAGTTTCTTCATTTCATCAACTTTTATTGCAAATTTATTATCTCTACCTGGTAGTTCATTATCAATTGTAAAATGTTTTTCTATAAATTTTGCTCCATTGCAAATAGCCAGAATTGCATCTTCTATTCCAGAGAGATGTCCACTATATCCAACTTTATTATGGATTTTTAAGATCTCGTTTAATTTTGGCATATTAACATTTTCTGCTTTTAATGGATAAGATGAAACACAATGCAAAAAATAGATTTCTTTTCCTAAATCAACTTTTTTATGTAAATCCAAAAATTCTGACCAATCACATGCTCCAATTGAAATTATTACAGTTTTAAAAAGATTTTGTGCTTCTTTTATTAATTCAATATTATATACCTCATGACTTGGTATCTTAACAATTTCATTAGATAATGAGGCAACAAACTCTAAATCTTTTATATTAAATACAGATGTCATAAAGTTAATTTTATTTTTTTTACAAATTTCTAATAATTTTTTATGTTTATCTTTTGTTAGCTCTGCTTTTTTATATATCTCCAGTCTTCCATCATTGTCCCATGGACCACTTTTAAGGCTATCTACTTTCCAAGTTTGAAATTTGCAGTAATCAGCTCCACTAGATGCCGCTTGACTAATCATTTTTTCTGCAAGATCAGTGTCACCCATATGGTTCCATCCAATTTCAGCAATAATTTTTATTTCAGAATTCACAATTACTTATGATTTAATTTCCTGAAATACAATTAAAGACCAAATTATTTTTTGTCAACAAATTATGACAAGTATTAAGTATATATAAGTATAATTAAGCTTATATTACTTTAATGCAATTTTATTAGAAATTAATTTTGATTGTGTAAATCCATCTTTTAAATAGTAAAAAAATCGAAAAAAATTAAACATTTTTTTTTGATTGAAAATTTTTGCCTTACAGTTAACCTCTAATGTGTTGTACCCATATTCAAAATCAAAGCAATATTTAAGATCATTTGCATCTAATGAAATATCTGGTTTTTTATTATAGACTTCTTTTGATTCAAAATAATTGAATTCGTAAAGTTTGTCTAAATCATCAATTTTAACAATAATTGATTGATCTTTTTTAAAAATATTGATCAAAAATTTTGGTATTAAATATTCATAAATCTTAGGCATATTATTTCTGCAAAAAAGCAGGCATTTAAAAAAATATAGGTAAAGGTAATAATTTTTAAAAATTTTTTTTTTAAAGTTATTAAAACTATTTAAGAGTTCATTCATATTTACTTTTATTTGATCATTTATTGGGTTTTGATTAAAAGAATTTATTTTATGATTATATTTATCAGACCAATATTTGATTGCATTTTCTTTATCATTAATTATTTTTATATATAGGTCATCATCAGTATTGAAATCTTTCATAGGTAATAATAATGAAATTTTTTTAAAATATTCAGTATTTTCTAATTTTTTAACAAGAGTAGTTGGATTATTTTGTACATCGTTCATAAAAAAGTTTTTTGAATTTGAGAAGTACATAAAAGACGCAAATGGTATAAAAATTGATGGATTAAAAAAATTTATTAATCTATTAATCCTTGAAATAACATTATCCGCAGTAGCTTTTCTATCACTTATTTTGTTATTAGGTTCACAGAATCCTGCATAGCCAAATTGAGAAAAAATAATATCTATTTGATTTGTATCCTTTTTTACTCTGGATTTTATAAAATTTAAATCCTCCTCAGTATTTACTTCACAATCATTAAGGTTCAAAATTGAAAGATTATTAAACTTTATTAATGCAAAACTATCATCAGTATGTTTTTTTGAATATGAAAATGCATGTGCTGAAATTATGATATTTTTTGAAACATTATAAATAGGTTTTTCTTTGCTAACTAAATGGACTTTAATATTTTGTTTTTTAAAATAATTACTTACTCTTTGATCTAAAGAGTCTTTATAAATAACCTCAAATTTTAAATTATTTGTAGTTGCACATTTTATAAAATTAGTTGCAAAATGGTCACTGTGCTCGTGACTATACCATATAAATAGTTTTTTATTTTTATGTTTTAAAAATTTAATTATTTGCTCATTATCATAGCTTTCATCAATTAAAGACCATCCATTATTAAATGCCTTGCCCTCAAACCAAGGATCGCACAAAAATAACGCATTCTCATCTTCTAATAAAAAACAAGCATGATTTATAAAAGTTAATTTATTCATATTTAAAATTTCTTCTAACGGGGATAAAGGTATCTACAAATGGTAAATCATAGTTAAATTTCAAAATATCGCTATTATTATTAATTTTTCCTTTATAAAAATTTCTAATAATTTCTCCATTAAAATATATAGGAGTAGTTTTTTTTTCGTCAATTATTTTACTTTGATTCTCACCTAAAAAATGTGCAATATTAAGAATTCTTGCAATTTTTTTGGTTTCTTTACTTGTATTTGATATATTTGCTTTATCACGAATTCTAAAACCTGTATCAGATTGAAATAGTATCAATGTTTTTGCATCTTGTATTTCTAATGCACCATTTAATAGTTTTTTTATTACAAAGTCACTAAACTTGAGGTTTAAAAGATATTCTTCGTAGGAGTCTGAAACATCTATTTTAAATTTTTTTATCACATAATCAGCTGGTATGTGCGGTAAGATCAAGTGTACAAAAATAAAATTAGAAGTCTCAAAAGCTTTTAAAAAATCATTATAAAAAACAGTTTCATAACCATCTAAATCTGAAATATTTTCATAATTTTTTAAACTTTTAAGCTTATTGAATACAATCTCATTATTAAACAAATAGTCTTTATTCCACGATGTTGTTTTACTAATTTTTTGCTTTTGTAAAAATTTATCGGTTTCACTTAATTCTATTTCATATTTATCAAGAATAGCTTTTAATTTAAAAGTATAAATTATGCCGCTAATCAATTTATTAAATTGAATTTTTTTGTGTATTTCTGAAAGTTTATCTTTACAAACTTCGAATTTATTTTCTATAAAATAAACTGAACAATATTCTAGTGAAGAAGATAATATTGAGGATGTAATTCCTCTCTGACTCAAACTATGAAAAATTGAATTAAAATAATCAAAAGCATATTCTTTTTTGTTCTTATCAATTAAATAATAAGTTTTTTTTTTTGTAGTTGCTGCTTCAAGAGGTGATTTTAACTCCATTATAATTTGAGGTAAAGCAACCATTGTATATTCACCGGCAGGGTATGTTTTATTATTAATATAAGAATTACTTTTTAAAAACTGATAGGAATTTAAATCTAATTTATTTTCTAGTTCATCGGCAATAAGAGGATCATATTCATCTAAAATTATCCAAACTACTTTTCGATTTGTGTCATATTGTTCATCATTTATATCTTTTATTATTTTTGTGTTAGACCAAGATGGAATATTCTCATAGACTATCAAAGCTAAAAAAATATAACCAGTAATCGCACAAAAATTCATGTAAGAAAATATTAATTTCCTTGATAAAAGCAAGATTGGAATAAATAAAATGAATGGAATTAATTTTAAGAAATTATTATTCAGTGAGACAAATTGAAATGCATCATTGATAAAACTATAAAAATCTATTTTTGAAATTGCAAAATAAGTTTTTAAAACTATTACAGATAAATAAATTAAGAAAAGTTTATTAAAAATTGAAATAGCAAGATAAAAATAATTTTCAGAGTTATTATTTTTATTAAACAAAGTAAAATAAAATTTAAATAGAAATAATAATACAAATAGTAAAAATAATAGATCGAGTGTTTTTTGAATTACTGAAGGTCCTGCTAAATTATTGAAATTAAGAAAATAATAATTTCCAACAAATATTAGTGCAAAGCCAATATAATTTGAAATATTGTTTGACGATTTATCTTTATTTTTCAATTTTTTCTTTTTTTAATTTATCTTTAATCTTTTTATAAAATTTTTTAATATGATAAATTGGTGAGGAAAAGAAAATAATTATTGAAGAAACAAAAGCAACAATAGCTTGGACTATCATAGCTCCTGTTCCTGGATCAAAATAAGATTTTGCAGGTAATGTTATAAATATCAAGTATATAGCTAAAAGAAAAATTTTCATTTATCTAAAATTTCGTTAAAATATACCTTAGCACTGTTACCAAAATTATAAAAATTTTTTTTAAAGTATTCATCTAACAATGGCTTTTTTTGACTAAATGCGGTTGTCATCTCTATAATTTTTTTATCTAGAATTGGAATGTCTTTTTTTTTACAGCTATACCCAAATGAATGTTTTATTTGGTCCTCTATATAGTTTAAATTAATGTCACTAAAAGACTCATTATGTATTTTTGGATATTCATCAAAATACATAACTGGTCTTTTAAATATAGCAAAGTATTCAATAGCAATACCACTATTATCAGTAATTAAAAAGTCACTTGAATGCATAGACTTGAGATTATCGTCATTTGCATCTAGGCAAAAATATTCAGAACTTTTAAAATTACTCTCTATTTCAATAATTTCATTTTTATATCTATAAAAATGTTCATTATGGGGTCTCAAAGTTACTTTTTTTTTTAATTTTATAAGAATTTGAATTAGTTCAAATAAACAATTATTAAAAAAATTTTTATCGGCATAGTTCCAAGAAGGAGCGATCAAAATGTGATTTTTAAGTTTATTCTCTAAATAATAATTCTCTCTAACATAATCAAAAAAAAGATACCCAGATTCAACTAATTTTTTTTTATTTAAATTATATACTTCCTCAATTTTCCTTAATTCATTTATTTGATATTGGCCATTACAAAAAATTAGGTCGTAATTATTAAATGCTTTTTTAGTGTAAGCTCGATGTACACTTACTGCAGCGTGAAATAGATAAATATATTGATCTACTGTTTTATTTTTAATTAATCTATTATTTCCTAGATCTGTTGCAGTAAATATTACTTTTTTAGCTCTGATTAGCGCAAATGCTAATGTCAAAAAAAGCCCTCTTCCAACATAAATATTTTGAAAATTTTCTTCAATAATTTGATCGTTTATATCTGAACTAATATAAATCACTTTTATTTTTTCATTTTTTAACTGTTTTATAAGTGGCATAAAATATTTTTGATAAGATTTATTTTCTGAGTAAAAAACGATATTGAATCTATTAAACAAAATAGTGATCAATGATTTTAAGCAAATTAATGTTTTTTTGAATTTATAAAGCATTTACATCATCTTGTTTAAGTAATTATCCAGTTTTTTCAAATTCTTTCTATTAATATAGACTTTTTTCATTAATTAAAATAATTTGAAATTATTAAATTACAATTAACTTAAAGGAATAGTGAAAAAAAAGAAAAAAGTTAGTAAAGTTTATGTGGGCATGTCTGCTGACATAATTCATGAGGGACATATAAATATTTTAAAAATTGCTTCAGGTTACGGTGAAGTAATTGTCGGACTACTTACTGATAGTGCTATTTCATCCTATAAAAAAATACCATACTTAAATTACAAACGAAGAAAAACGATTGTTCAAAATATAAAATATGTTAAGAAAGTTGTACCTCAATTTACTCTAGACTATGTTGAGAATTTAAAATTAATAAAACCAAATTATTTAGTTCATGGAGATGATTGGAAAATAGGAATTCAAAGAAAAACTCGTTTGAGGGCAATTAAAACTATAAAAAAATGGGGTGGAAAACTAATAGAGCCACAATATACAAAAAATATTTCATCAACAATTATCAAAAACAAAATTCGAGAAATAGGAAACTCACCAAGGGATAGAGTGTCTCAATTGAGAAGGCTTTTAAACTCTAAAAATATAACAAGAATTTTAGAATCCCATAATGCTTTAACTGGAATTATTATTGAAAATTTAAAATTTATTAAAAAAAATACAAACTTAGAATTTGATGGAATGTGGTCATCAAGTTTAACTGACTCTGCAACAAAAGGGAAACCTGACAATTCTTCAGTAGATTTTTCTTCAAGAATTTCATCTTTAAATGAAATGATGGATGTAACTTCAAAGCCATTAGTTTTTGATGCAGATAATGGAGGACAAATAGAACACTTACCATTCCTTATCAGGTCACTGGAAAGAGCAGGGGTATCATCCATAATTATGGAAGATAAAATAGGACTAAAAAGAAATTCCTTATTTAATGATCAAAAAAATACTCAGCAAGATAAACCAGAAACATTTGCGAAAAAAATTAAAAAAGTTTGTGAAAGCAGATTTTCAGACGATTTTTTAGTTATTGCAAGAATTGAGAGTTTTATTTTAGGAAAAGGATTGAATGATGCGATTAGAAGAGCTGAAATTTATTCTAAATCTGGTGCTGATGCCATATTAATACATAGCAAAGAGAAAACACCAAAACAGATTTTTGCTTTTGCAAAAAAATTCAAAAAAAGTAAAAATTTTATTCCCTTAGTTTCAGTGCCATCTACTTACTCAAGAGTTTACGAAAAAGATTTAGTAAATAATGGCTTTAAATTAGTTATTTATGCAAACCAATTGTTAAGGGCAGCATATCCAGCTATGGAAAATGCAGCAAAGTCAATTTTGAAAAATGGTCGAGCATATGAAATTGATAAAAAAATTATCCCTATAAAAAAAATAATAAATTTAATTAAGAATGATTGATGTAAAAAATTTAATAAATTTATTAAAAAAGAATAATTGTAATTTTTTTACTGGAGTTCCTGACAGTGTGCTTAAAGTGTTTTCAGCGTATTTGCAAAGTAAAAGTAAAAACAGTCATATAATTGCTGTTAATGAGGGGTCAGCGGTCTCAATAGGTATTGGTCATTATCTTTCAACAAAAAAGATGCCATGTGTTTACATGCAAAATTCAGGATTATCAAACGCTCTAAACCCGTTAATATCAATAGCAAATAAAAAAGTTTACTCCATACCTTTGGTCCTAATAATAGGATGGAGAGGATCACCAAGAATTAATGATGAGCCTCAACACAATGTAAAAGGCAAAATTACAGAAAATATATTGAAACTTTTAAATATTAAATACACTATTCTTAGAAACGAAAATGATTTAAAAAAGTTTAATAAACAAATTATTTTTGCAAAAAAAAATAAATCAATTATTGCTTGTTTAATTGAGCAAGGAGTCTTATCAAATAGAACAAAACAAAATAAAATAAAAAATTATTACAAGTTAGATAAGGAGTTTTTTTTAAAAAAATTATTAGGAAGCTTGAAAAGTAAAACTAAAATTATCTCTAGTACTGGATATAATTCAAGGGAATTAATTTATTTAAATAACAAATATAAATTTAAAAATAGCGATCACTTTTATATGGTTGGGGGCATGGGGCATACATCTTCGGTAGCTCTTGGTTATTCCTTACAAACTAATAAAAATACATTATGTATCGATGGAGATGGTTCGATGCTCATGCATCTTGGATCAATCAAAACAGCTGGAACTTTTGCAAATAATAACTTTAAATACATATTACTAAACAATAACACACATGATTCTGTGGGTGGGCAAAAAACTTATTCATCTGAAATCAATTTCGAAAAACTCTCAAAAAGTTTAGGATTTAAAAAGTTTTTCTGCATTAAAAAAGAGATTGATTTAGAAAAAAATATTAAAAAATTTTTGTCGTGTAAACATCTATCATTTTTAGAAGTAAAAATTGCAAATTCTAGAATTAGAAAACTTCCAAGACCAGATAATTTAATCGAAATTAAAAATAAATTTATGAAATAAAAATGGATAGTATTGATAGTTTAAGTAATTTATTAGGTGATCGAAATTTTAAAAAAATTTTTGTATTATGTGGTAATAAATCTTTTACAAATTCAGGAGCCAATGTATTCTTTAAAGATTATATCATAAGCAAAGAAGTTAATTTTTTTTATAAAAAATATGAAATACCTATTTATGAGGAATTAATTGAAATCATTAAAGAAATTAGAAAATTTAAACCAGATCTAATTTTAGCTATAGGAGGGGGCACGATTATTGATTATGCAAAAATTGCAAATGTAGTTGACCTGAGTCCAAATCTTAAAAATTCAATTGTAAATTATTCATATCCTTTTAAAAATAAATTCACAAAACTAGCTGTGGTTCCAACAACTGCTGGATCTGGAGCAGAAGTTACTTCTAATGCTGTTATTTATGTTAATGGTATAAAACATTCTTTTGAAAGTGATTTACTTGTACCGGATATATTTTTTCTTATTCCTGAGTTTTTGGTTTCAGCACCAAGTAAAGTTAAAGCATCAGCAGGGTTCGATGCTATTGCGCAGGCTTTGGAGTCTTTGGTTTCAAAAAAATCCAGCGATCAAAGTGTAGAATATGCTATAAAGTCTTTAAAAATATCAACTAAAAGTTACTTAAATTTCTTAAATGATCCAAATATAAATAGTGCCGCTGAAATGGGTATTGCCTCAAACTTGGCAGGCAAAGCAATAAATATTTCTAAAACAACAGTTCCACATGCTGTATCTTATCCATTTACATCAATGTTTAATATAAGTCATGGTCATGCTGTGAGTTTATTTTTTGAAAAATTTTTTGAGTACAATTTTGTAAATATTAATATATCTGAAACAAAATTTGACTTAAGAAAAAGATTTGAAATAATCTTTAATCTTTTTGATGTAAAAAATATTAGTGAATTTAATTCGAAAATCTCAATTCTAAAAAAAAAAGCTAAGCTTGAAGATAATTTGATAAATTTGGATGTAAATATAAATGAAAATTCAAAAAAAATTTTAGAGGGAATAAACTTGTTAAGATTAGGTAATAATCCAGTAAAAATAAGTCAGGATAATATTTTAAAAATTATTTCCTCAAGAAAAATAGTTTAAGGTTTTTTTATTGTTTTATAAAAATTTTTTTCAGTGCATAAATCAAGCCAATTGAGCTATTAGTACTGGTCAGCTACATGCGTTACCGCACTTCCACACCCAGCCTATCAACG